>Ga0187893_10000622_pt1 | contig 90391 bp, 83 predicted proteins | sample MA1701074metaG_FD_139574 | JGI IMG/M metagenome (GOLD analysis project Ga0187893, IMG submission 139574) | White microbial mat communities from a basaltic lava cave in the Kipuka Kanohina Cave System on the Island of Hawaii, USA - MA170107-4 metaG ... | reverse complement strand
CTTCGTGATCGCCGCCGTCAACGACGTCTTCCCGTGGTCCACGTGCCCAATCGTCCCCACGTTCACGTGCGGCTTCGTCCTGTCGAACTTCTCCTTGGCCATGTTCTCTTCCTCTCGTCGCTACGCGAACGCTCCGTCCCGCGATCTGGAGCCCACGACCAGGATCGAACTGGTGACCTCGTCCTTACCAAGGACGCGCTCTGCCGACTGAGCTACGTGGGCGTCTTCGACTGCAAGCAGCCGCCGGCACCCGAACCTCGAATGGAGCGGGCGACGGGATTCGAACCCGCGACATCCAGCTTGGAAGGCTGGAGCTCTACCAGCTGAGCTACACCCGCCTCGCCTCGACTCCCGGAGCTGTTGGCCTGTCTTGGTGGTGGGGAGGGAAGGATTCGAACCTTCGAAGCCCGTGGGGCGACAGATTTACAGTCTGTTGCGTTTGACCGCTTCGCTACCTCCCCCCCGTGCGTCTTTGTGTTGGCCGCTGGCCGTCTGAAACGGTTGGAGCTGGCGGAGGGAATTGAACCCCCGACCCGCTGATTACAAATCAGCCGCTCTACCGCTGAGCTACGCCAGCGACAAACGGCGACTCTAGCAAAGGCCCACAACGGATGCAAGTCCGGTGCCGGGGCGCCCGACACTCAACGACGACGCCGGCGACGCCGGCGACGTCCCCGATGACCCAGCGGCGCCGCCGGGCCGCCTGGAGATCCCTCCGAAGGGGGCGGCGTGGGCTCCGAGGGGCCGTTTTCGGCGCCGTCGCCGGGTGTCGGTCGCGGCGTCGGGGCCTCGGAGCCGCCGCCCTCGCGGCCGTGTCCACGGCGGCGCCGGTGGCGACGGCGGCCCTCACCGCGCTCCCGCGCCTCCGGGGCTCCCGACTCCTGACGCGCTTCCGCGGGTTGTGCCGGGCGCGGTCGCTCGCGATCCCGGTGCTTGTGCCGGCGCCCAGCACGGCGGTCGCGCTCGAAGTGCTCCCTGTGCTTCACCACCGTGGGCCCGCCACCGCCGCTCCACGCCGCTTCCTCGTGGATGTCGACGAAACGCGCGGGCTCGTCGTCCTCGATCTCGGGCGCTGCGGCGGCGCGCAGCGCCCGCAGCCGCGCTTCGACCGCGCCGGGGTCGTGTTCGGCGTCGTCGGCCGCGGGGGACACGATCGGCTCCTGGCTGAGGAGTTTCTTCAGTGGAATCGGACGCACATGGGTGGGAACCGAGCCACGCTGTCGCACCACCTCGTAGACCGCGATTCCGGCCGCCACCGACACGTTGAGCGAGCTCACGTGGCCAAAAAGCGGCAACGAGACCAGATGGTCGCATTTCTCGCGAACCAGCCGGCGGATCCCTCGGCCCTCACCACCCAGCACCAGGGCGATCGGCCGCCTGAGATCCACGGCGTCCCAGCGTTCCTTGGCTTCCGCGTCGTAGCCGACCACCCACAGGCCCCGCGCCTTCATGGCTTCGATGGCCTGGGCCAGGTTGCCCACGCGCGCGACCCTGACGTGCTCGAGGGCTCCGGCGGAGGTCCGCGCCGCCGCCTCGGAGAGCCCGGCGCTATGCCGCTCCGGGATCACCACCCCGTCGGCCCCTGCCGCCTCGGCGCTGCGCAACACGGCGCCCAGGTTGCGCGGGTCCTCGACGCCGTCGAGCACCACCACGAAGGCGGGTTCGCGGGCCTCCGAAAGCAGGGTGTCGAGGTGGAGCAGCGCCTTCTCCGAGACCACCGCGATCACTCCCTGGTGGGGCAGGCCACCCGACATGCGGTCGAGGGTCTCCCGGGCCTCGAAGCGGAGCGGAATGCCCCTTTGGCTGGCCCGCGTGATCGCCTCCGAGACGCGTCGGTTGCGGATTCCCTTGACCACCAGCAGCCGGTCGAAGTGTCGCGACTGGGCGCCGAGCGCCTCCAGGACCGGGTTGATGCCGCAGATCAGTTGCATGGTTTCAGTCGTTTCCTTGGCTTCGACGCAGGAGCGCGGTCGCCAGCGCCGCGATCCCCTCGGCTCGGCCCAGGGCGCCCAGCCCGTCGTTGCTCTTGGCCTTCACGGACACCCGCTCCTGCGGCAGGCCGAGGGCCGCCGCGACGGCCGCAGCCATGGCCGGCAGGTGCGGCGCCAGCACCGGCGCCTCGGCGATGACGGTGGCGTCGACGTTCTCGATCTCGAAGCCTCGCTCGCGGAGGATGCGCGCCGTGTCACGGGCAAACTCGACGCTGGCTGCGCCGCGCCAGCGCTCGTCGGAGCTGGGGAAGTGGCTCCCCATGTCGCCGGCCGCGGCGGCGCCGAGCAACGCGTCGCAGATGGCGTGGATCAGGCAGTCGCCGTCGGAGTGCCCCAGCAGACCCCGTTCGTGGGGGACCTCGATGCCGCCCAGCCACAGCGGACGCCCCGGCGCCAGCCGGTGCGCGTCGAAGCCGCTGCCGATCCGCAGCTTCACGCTCCGTGCTCCGCGGTCAACACGGCTTCGGCCCAGGCGAGGTCCTCGGGTGTGGTGAGTTTACGATTGCGGTGCGAGCCGCTCACCACCGCCACCAGGTGGCCGAGACGCTCCACCGCCATGGCCTCGTCGGTGAGCGTCACGCCCTCGCGGAACGCCTGCTGGTAGCCGCGCGTCAGCAGCGAAAGGCGAAACCCCTGGGGCGTCTGGGCCACACCCAGGGTGTCACGATCCAGGGTGCCCACCACCCGCCCGTCCTCGAGCCGCTTCAGCGTGTCCACGACCGGGGCCACGGGGACGGCGGCGCCCACCAGCTCGGCCTGGTGCGCGACGGCGTCGATCAGCGACGGCTCGACCAGCGGCCGCGCGGCGTCGTGCACGAGGACCACCCCGTCGAAGCCTTCCGGGGCCGCCTTCAAGCCCTCGAACACGGAGTCCTGCCGGCGCTGGCCGCCCGGCACGACGGTCAGACGCTTGCGCAGCGGCCGGAGCAACGCGGTGGCAGCCGCCAGCTCCACAGCGGGCACGACCGCGACGATCGCCTCCACCGATCTGGCTGCCTCGAAGGCCCTCGCCGCGTGCAGCAACATCGCCTCGCCCGCAATCGGCAGGAAGGCCTTGGGGGTACGAGCGCCCATGCGCTCTCCCTTGCCCGCGGCGACGATGATGGCCAGCGCGCTCATGAAAAAGGCCCCCGGACGGAGGCCCGGCTCAAAGAGTAAGGGCGGCGTGGGCCGAGGTCAATCCACCGCTGCCGCCCGGGGCAGCTCGGCCTCGGCTCCGCGGAAAAGAGCGCTGGCCGCCGAACGCGCCTCGGCCAGCCGGCCCCTCAGGGCATCGCGGGCGTTCTGGACCTGCACCAGACCTCGGGACAGCCGGCCCTCAAGGTCTTCCTCCATCACCTGGAGCGCGCCTTCGAGGATGCGCAGGCGCTCCAGCCGGCGGTCCTGGTCGGCCGCGGCGCCGAGGCGCAGCGAGAGACGATACACCGCCAGCACATAAGGCAGGGCCAGGGAGTAAGGCACGATCAGGATGCCGTCGCGCCACGCTTCGGCGTGGACCTCGGGAGCCAAGCCGTGAGTCGCGTCGGGCACCGCCAGCACCCCCAGACCATAGGTGCGGTCGGGATCCAGATACTTCCCGACCTCGCGCGCCCGCAGGCGTAACTCACGCGCGAACTGCTCGGCGAGCCTGCGCCGCGTGGCCGGGTCCTCGACGCCAGCCAGCCCTTCGAGAGCCGCCAGCCCCGTCCACTTGCTGTCGATGGGCAGGAGCCGTCCCCCCGGCAGGCGCAACGCGTACTCGACGATCCGGCCGCCGAAGGCGACGTTGCGGTCCAGCATGTCGGCCGGCAGCTGGGCGAGGGCTCGCTCGAGGATCTGCTCGCCGGCCGCGCCCCGGCTGGAGGACCCGGCGATCACCGCTTCGAGGCGGCGCAGCGAGTTGGCCGCGCTCTGCATCTGCCCGGCCCTCGCCGACTCGCTGGCCCTGACCTCGGCCAGGGCCCGTTGGGCCGCCCCCAGCTCGCTGCGCAGCCCGGTGGCGGCGGCATGGATCTGGTTCAGAGACGCCTCGCGGGCGCCCTGGACGTCGCGGCGCAGCTCGTCCTGGGCGCGCGCGAGGCGCTCCAGTTCCGCACGTCCCGCGGCCAGCATCATGCCAAGGCCGGCAAGGCCCAGCAGCAGCGTCACGGCGGCCACCAGGAGCACAAGCGTGTACATCATGGGAGCATGCCCCCGGGCCGTGCCCTCCGGGGTCCGCTACAAGCCGGCGAAACGCTCCAGCACCTTCACCAGCGCCGCGATGTCCTCCTCGCCCAGGCCTTGACCGCGAGCGGCCTGGAACACCTCGCGGATCGCCGCCAGGCCCGGCATCGGCGCGCGGTGTTCCGCGGCCTCGGCGAGCATCAGCGTCTGGTCCTTCACCAGCAGGTCGATGGAGAAGTGCGTTTCGAAGTCTCGCCTGGCGATGGCGTCGCCCTTGAACGTGTAATACGGCGAGGCGTAGCCCGAAGCCATTACGACCTCGAGGATCTTCTGGAGGGACAAACCCGCCTTGCGTCCGACCACCAGCCCTTCGCACAGGCCCTCCAGCATGAACGAGATGAGACTGTTCCCGATCAGCTTCGCGACCGAGGCTTGTCCGGTCTCCCCGCAGTAGATCGCCTTGGTCCCCATCGCCAGCAGCACCGGCAGCAGCTCCTCATGGGTCTCGGGTCGGCCGCCCGTCATGAAGAGCAGCGTGCCCCTCTCGGCGCCCAGCTTGGAGCCGGTCATCGGAGCCTCCAGGGCGTCGGCCCCGACGGCGCGAAACGCGTCGGCCACACGCCGCGACAGCGCCGGGGAGACCGTCGAGGCATCGACGAGGCGGAAGCCGGGCCGGGCCCCTGCCAGCAGGCCGTCCTCTGCGAACACCACGCGTTCGAGAGCCGTGGGGTCGGCGACGCAGGCCACCACCACCTCCGCGGACGCCGCCAGCTCTCGTGGCGAAGGCGCGAGGGCTGCGCCCAGGGCGCGCAGCGGCCCGCCTCGGGCGGCCGTGCGATTCCAGACCGAAACCGCGAAGCCCTTTTCGACAAGCTGCCGCGCCATGCGGCTGCCCATGATTCCCAAGCCGGCGAATCCAACGCGCTTCGGCATCGCCCCCCTATTTCCCCCGCTGTGCGACGGGGATCACCAGTTTCAGGCCGCTCAGCTCCTCGGAGAACGCGATCACCTTCACGTCCACGAGACCGACCGACGCACCGAAGGCACGGATGTCGTCTTCGCGAAACTCCCTCCGCCCCTTCGGCCAGATCGCCCACACCGCCCCGTTCTGCACGATTGCCTGACGGGTCTTCGCCAGCTTCGGGAGCGTGGCCACCTGGTCCAGATACACGAAAGCGAGGTCGGAGTTCTTCGGGATGCGGCCGATGCAGGGGGCAGCCACGCGCTGCCGCAGCTCCGCGAGGAACAGGGGGTCGTCGAGACCGAGCAGGCCCACCCGCATGCCGGGCTTCACCCCGAGCTTGTCGAGCCGGCTGCGTTTCGAGTACCCGACCTGTTCGCTCGGGCCAGCCATTCAGCGCTCCTGTTCGGGCCCCCGCGCCGTATGCGGACAGATATCACGGAACGGGCAGCCGCCGCAGGCGTTCCAGGAGGGCTGTGCCGGGAACTCACGCCGCCGGATGCGCCCGGCGACCTCCCGTAGCTGCTCCCGCGTGCGGCGCGTGTCCTCCTGGGTGGGCCGGCGCCCGGCCGACAGGCCGGATTCGAGGAAACGCAGCTCCACCCAGTCGGGCAAGCGGCCCGTGGTGCTCTGCCAGGCCAGCGCGTAGACGTCGAGCTGGAGGCTGTCGCGGACGCGCGCCTGGGCCTGTGCCTGGTCGGTCACGGCGCCGGTCTTGAAGTCGAGGATCGACACGCGGCCGTCCGCGACGGCGACGAGGTCGTAGCGCCCCACCACCTTCGTGCGCTCCACGTAGAAGGCGAACTCCTGCTCGACCGCCGTGGGCGACCAGGGGGCTTCCGACTCCTGGCGGAAGAAGCGCCGGAGCGTCTCCTCTCCCGCAGCCAGACGCCGCTCCTCGTGTTCACGCGACAGGAATCCTTCGGAGAGCCAGGCCGCGCGAAACGCCGCCACGAGCTCGTCCTCCGCGAACGGCCGCTGCGCCAGTCGGGCCTTGAACATGTGCTGGATCGCTTTGTGGATGGCGCTGCCGTAGACGACGCGGTGGTGGAGCAGCAAGGGCACGCGCAACACGCGCACGTAACGGTACTTGAGAGGGCAGGTCTGGTAGTCGTCGACGTGGCTGTAGGAGAGCACCAGGGTCTCGTCGACGCCGAGAGGCGTTTCCGGCGCGAGCTCCCGCTCGGGGGGCGGCTGCTGCCGGGCCAGGGCCTCCAGGGCCTGGCTCCTGCGCGGCAGCGGCACGGCCTGCGGCAGGTCCAGCGCCTCCACCACGAAACGTGACACCTTGCGCGCACGCGTCGAACCGTAGTCCGAGGCCGAGGTCAGGACCAGTTCCTCCCGGGCGCGTGTCATCGCCACGTAGAACAACCGGCGTTCTTCCTGGAGGTGCGGGTCTCCGCCGCCGGGCGCTTCCTTGGCCAGCGCCTCGGGCAGCGGGATCGGGTCGCCGCGCAGCCGCAGCGGGAACTTCTGCTCGACCGCGGCGACCAGGAACACGACCGGGAACTCGAGGCCTTTGGCCTTGTGCACGGTCAGCACGTGGACCGCGTCCGCGTCGGGATCGGCTTCGGCCACGGCCGGGTCGTCGCCGGCCTCGCGCAACAGGTCGAGGTGGGTGACGAAGGCCGGCACCCGGTCGTGCTCGGCCACGTCGCCGTAGGCCTTCACCGTCTCGAAGAAGCGGGCGATGTTCCGGACGCGAGCCTCGTTGGGCGGTGTCGGGTGCCTCGACAGCCGCGCGAGCCAGCCCGAATCCTGGAGGAACCCGTACAGCACCTCCCCGGTGCGTTGCCGCGCCACGTTCCGGGCGGCGCGCTCGAGGTCGGCGAGCAGGCGCCCGGCCGCCGCGCGCGCGGCGCCCGAGACGCCGGCCAAGTCCTCGTTGGTGGGCAGGTTGCGCAGCACCTCCAGGAGCGGGCGCGACTTGCGGCCGGCGTAGCGATTGAGGCGCAGCAGGTCCACCTCGGGCATGGCGTACAGCTCCGACGCCGCCAGGTAGAAGACCGGGATCGAGTCGTCCGGGCTGGCCAGGGCCCGCAGGAAGGCGACCAGCAGCCTCACCTCCTCCCGCGCGTGGAGCCCGCGGCTGCCGCTGAAGTGGTGCGGGATCTCGCGCATGTTCAGGGCGCGCAGGAAGGCATCGGCGTCTCCGTTGCTCCGCACCAGGATCGCCAGATCGCGCGGACGGTAGCCGCGGGCGAGCCGGTCGGCGATGGCCGCAGCCACGCCGTCGGCCTCCGCGGAACCGGTGTCGTAGCGTAGGTGGGTCACCGACGCGCCGTCCGGCCGCCGGGATCGCAGGCGCTTGTCGATGCCAGCGATGGCTTCGAGACGGTAGGGGTTGTTGTAGGAGACGAGACGCGACGCCGCGTCGAGGATGGGCTGGGTCGAGCGGTGATTCTCGACCAACACGACCTCGCGGCGGTCCGGGTAGAGGCTGCGGAAGGCCAGCAGGTTCGCCGCGGCGGCGCCGCGCCAGCGGTAGATGGCCTGATCATCGTCCCCCACCACGGTGATGTTGGGTCGATCGCCTGCGATCAGGCGGAGCATCTCCAGCTGCGCGTGGTTGGTGTCCTGGAACTCGTCGACCAGGACGAAGCGGTAACGCTGGCGCAGCCGCGCGAGCTGCGCGGGGCTGCGGCGCAGCAGCTCCAGGGTGCGGAAGATCTGGTCGCCGAAGTCCACCACGCCGGCCTCGGCCAGCAACTGCTGCACGGCCGCGTAGAACGCCGCCAGCTCCAGCTGTTTCCGCGCTTCGTCGCTCTCCTCCGGCGTGGTGGCGCGCCCGAGAAGGTCGCGGGCATGGGCGAGGTACACCTCCGGCGAGACATCCTCGTCCTTGGCGCGGCTGACCAGGGTCAACAGCGCGTCGATGTGCCGGGTAGGGTCGCCGAGGGGGCGAAAACGCTCCAGGGGCAGCCGGAACAGCCGCTCGCGGAGGAAGATGATCTGCTCCGGACGCGTCAGCACCCGGAACTCGGGGTGCATGCCGGACTCCAGCGCCGCCTGGCGCAGGACGTGGTCGCCGAAGGCGTGGAAGGTCGAGATCCAGGTCTCGGCATAGCCGTACGGGATGAGCTGGTCCACGCGCTCGGCCATCTCGGCGGCCGCCTTCTCGGTGAAGGTGAGGGCCAGGATCTCCTCGGGCCGTGCGCGCTTGCTGGCGATGAGCTGGGAGATGCGCCGCGTCAGCACCGTGGTTTTCCCGGTGCCCGCCCCGGCGACGATCAGGAGCGGCCCCTCGCCGTGCAGGACCGCAGCACGCTGCGCCTCGCTCAAACCGTCGAGAATCCGTCCCTCCGCCGCCAGCGTGGAGTCTGCGAGGCCAACGCTCACGCGGGGATTCTAGGCGGCGCCGACGCCCGAGCAGGTCCAACCCGTGTCGCGCCCGCGCCCGGTCCGGGTGGTCAGGGCACGAGAAAACGAGCCTGACGCACTCCACCGCAGTGGCGCACCAGGGTCGCTTCGGTCGTGTCGAGCACCTCGCCGAGACGCCGGTCGGTGGCGTTGGCCGGCGCGTAACACACCACCAGGGCCTGGCTCGTCTGCAGGCCGATGCAGGTCCGTGCCGAGTCCGAGGTCGGGTTGCCGAAGGGTCCGGCGGCGTCGACGAGGACCGGCCGGCCTTCGACGTTGACCGTCCCCTTGCGAATGCCCTCGTAGCCCTCCCCGGGCCGGCCGCGGCGCAGCCACACCGGCGTCTGGATCTTCGCGAGGTCGTACAGGCCATATGGGAGCTGCGTGCGCAACGAGGCGAGATTCAGCGCGTCCACCAGGGTGTTGATGCGGTAGAGGGCCTCTCCCTTGAGGGCGCGCCGCAGCAGCGCCTCGCTCGACGGCCGCGTCTTGGTGGGGTCGATGCCCAGGGCCTTGTACAGAGAGCGCGCGTTCTCCACCCCCGGCACGCCGCCGCTCGGCACGCCGGCGTGGCGCGAGCGCAACTCGGCGCAGGTGGCGTCCACCTCGGACTCGAGGCCCGCCTCCCGGTCGCGCACCCGAACGCCGTCGAGGACGAAGACGCCCAGCCGAACCTTGCCGGCGAGCTCGGCATCGATGCTCAGGGAGAGCGTCATGCCAGTTCGTTCCTCAGCTCCCGGCCAGCGCGGCCAGCACCGCGTCGATGGCCTGCGTCGCGTCACGCGCCGGCGCGGTGTGATGGTTGACCACGATGGAGAATACCAGGCGGGCGCCCGACCTCGTGGTCAGGTAACCGGCGAGAGCGTGGGTTTGGCGCAGGGTGCCGGTCTTGCCGAGCACGCGGCCTTCGGCCGAGGTGCCGCGCATGCGGTGCTCCAACGTCCCGTCGACGCCGGCGACCGCCAGGCTGTCGCGGAAGGCGGCGGCGTGTGGATGCCGGTCCATCGCGACCAGCAGGCCCACGAGGTCGCGGGGCGTGACGAGGTCGGTGCGCGACAGGCCCGAGCCGTCCTGGAGCGCAGCGCTCCTCCCGAGCCCGAGCCGCTCCAGGAACTCGGCCAGCGCGTCGCGGCCCACCGTCAGGCTGCCGTTGCCCTTCAGCCGCGCGCCGAGCAGGCGCAACAGCAGCTCCGTGTACAGGTTCTGGCTGTCCTTGTTGATCGGCTTCAGGATCTCGGCGAGTGTCGGCGAGTCGTTGTCCACGAGGATGCGCGCGCCAGACGGCAGCGGTTCGGCCGAGGTCGCGGGGCCTGCTGCGACCCGGATCCCTCGCGCCTCCAGCGCCTCGACGAAAACCGTGGCGGCGTAGAGCGCGGGATCCTCGAGGGCGACGCGCAGCTCTTCGGGCGCGCCGCCCAGCGGGAAGCTGCCGGAGACCCGGATCCGGTTCGAGCCCAGGTCGCGCTCCAGCCGCAGGTCGCTCTCGACCCCCGCCGGGCCGGTCGACGCCGTGGAGACGACCGTGTAGTAACGCGTCTCGGGAGCACGCTCGACCCGCGCCGGCTCGCCCAGTCGCTCCCCCGCGCTGACCTTGAGGTCCGCGCAGTTGTCGTTCCACGACAGCGCCGAGATCTCCGCACCGTAACACCAGACGAGGTCGGACCACTCCCAGTCCTCGCCACGCCGATCCGCAAACAGCCCCTCGTGCCCGACGAGCCGGCCTTCGATGCGCTTGACGCCGGCGTCCTGGAGCGCGTCGGCGAGCACGTCGAAGGCGGTGCGGCCGTCGGTTCCGGCACGCGCCAGCAGCGGGTCCCCGCGCCCGACCAGGAACACGTCCCCCAGCACGCGCCCGGTTCCATCCAGGCGGCCGGCCGTCTCGACGGTCGTCCGCAACCGCGCCTCGGGACCAAAGGCGTCGAGGGCCGCCGCGGTGGTCAACAGCTTCAGGGTCGAGGCGGGCGTCATGTTCTTGCCGGCGTTCCGCTCGTAGAGCACACGACCGCTCGTCAGCGACCGCACCTCGGCGGCCCACCATGCCGACGCGAAGACGGGCCGGTCGAGGGCCTGCTCGATCGCCTTGCGGACACTGGCGGGCGAGGGCTCCTCCGCGGCGGCGGGCAGGGCCAGGGCCACGAGGGCGGCGGCACACCTCATGCCTGCCGGCTGCCCCGCGCCACGATGAGCCTGACCTCCTCAGCCAGCGCGACGGCGTCCTCCTGGGCGCGCCCGGCGGTCGCCGTGGGGGCGTGCACGACGACCCGCACCCGGCCCGGACGCACGCTCAACAGGCCGTTCGGCACGACCGACTTGACGCCCGCCAGGGAGACCGGCACCACGGGGACGCCCGCGTTCAGCGCCAGGCTGAAGCTGCCGCGCTTGAAGTGGCCCACGCTCCCGTCCGGGCTGCGTGTCCCCTCGGGGAACACCGCGACACTGGTGCCGCGCCGGATCCGGTCGGCCGCGCGGTCGAGGCTGCGTTTGGCCCGAAAGGCGTTCCTGCGGTCGATCGCGACGTGGCCCCCGAGGTAAAGAAACCAGCCGATGAAGGGCACAAAGGACAACGAGCGTTTGTGGATGATCCGGAACGAGGCCGGCAGGTAGCCGAACAACACGGGGATGTCGAGGGCACTGGTGTGGTTGACCGCATAGACCGCCGGGACCGGGGCGCCCGCGGGCCGCTCGACACACACCTGGACGCCGCAGACTCGGAGCACCAGGCGGGCCCAGAGGCGGGCCACGGCATGGGCCGCGTCGCCGCTAGGGTCGACCAGGCCGCCCAACAACGCGGGCCCGCCGAGGGCGAGGGTGACGGCGAGGATCGCGGGGATCGCGACGAGCGCTCGCAAGCCGCCGTCTATTCGGCTTTCGGGGCCGCCTCGGCGGCCGGCGCCGGCGCCTCCGGCGCCGGCTCGTTGGCGCTGGTGGGGGCGGGGGTCACCGGCATCGAGACAGCCGCGAAGCGGTCGGTGCGCGGGCGGTTCCGGTCGATGGCGCGGAAGCGCCCGCTGTCGCCCTCCAGCGGGCTCGCCTCGGGCCAGCGGCAGAAGATCATCTTGCCCGCCGTGGTCTGAAGCACGCTCGTGACCGCCACTTCGATGGTCCGGCCCAGGGCCCGTTTGCCCTGGTCCACCACCACCATCGTGCCGTCATCCAGGTAGCCGACGCCCTGGCCCGGCTCCTTGCCTTCCTTGAGCACGAACACCTTCATCAGCTCGCCGGGCAACACGACGGGCTTGAGGGAGTTCGCCAGCTCGTTGATGTTCAGGACCTGCACGCCGCGCAGCTGCGCCACCTTGTTGAGGTTGAAGTCGTTGGTCACGATCTTGCCACTCATCTTGCGGGCCAGCTCGATCAGCTTCAGGTCGACCTCCTTGATCTCCGGAAAGTCGCTCTCCACGATCAACACGTGGACGTTGCCCATCTTCTGGACCTTCTGGAGGATGTCCAGGCCGCGGCGGCCCCGGTTGCGCTTCATGGAATCGGTGGAATCCGCGACCTGCTGCAGCTCGCGCAACACGAACTGGGGCACCACCAGGGTGCCCTCCAGGAAGCCGGTCTCGCAGATGTCGGCGATGCGGCCGTCGATGATCACGGAGGTGTCGAGGATCTTGTACTGCTGCAGCCGTGACGAGTCGCGGAAGGCCGCGACGATGCGCGCCGGCTCGAACCACTCCCCGTGCTGGGCGCCGATCACGATCCCCATGTAGATGAGGATCACGACCACCAGCACATGGAAGAAGTGTTCACCGACGATCTCCACGTCGCGCAGGGCGCTCCAGGTCAGGTGGGCGCCGACCAGGCCGGTCACTGCGCCGACCAGCGCGCCCACCAGCTGGTGCCCGGGCACGGCGCGGGCCCGGGTCTCCAGCACGATCACCGCCAACGCAGAGACGAACCCGATGCCGGCCCCCAGCAGCGGGCTCCCGGGAAGCGGGCTGTAGACCAGGCCCGCTTGCGTCAGGATCACGACCACGGCCAGGCGGAAGAGGACGAGCCACATAATCGATGCTCCCGCACCCCCGCGGCCGCCCAGGGGCGCGACGATGAATCCGGCACGATGAATCGCGGCCAGGCGAATCATAAACCCGCCGGGCCGGCTAGGGAACGGCGGGCGGCCGGGCCTCGAGATGCTCCTCGCTCACCCGGGAGACGAGGCAGAGCGCGAGCAGGCCGCCTCCCATGACCAGCAGCGCGCCATCCAGGGAGCGCTCGGCGACGAACCCGATGATCGGGTTCAGCGCGACGATGCCAAGGGTGCGGATCATGGAGCAGAAGGACAACACCGTGGCGCGCTCCGACGATGCGACGTGGTGGTTGATGGCGGCGCCGTACAATGCCACACGCGGCAGGCTGAAGGCCATGCCGGCGACGATGCCGAGGATCACCAGGGGCCAGGAGGTCGTGGTCGCCAAGCCGAGAAAGGCGGCGCCGCTCAGCAGAGTGGCCGCGAGGATGAGGCGCCGCTTCGAGCCAGACCATCTTTCGAGCCGCGGCACGCCCGAAAGGAAGCTGATCTGAGCCAGGCAGCCCAAGGCGTGCACCACGCCGAAGGCCTGGAGCGGCACGCCGGCGCGCGCCAGCAGCGGCTGGAACAGCCAAATGATCCCCCAGGCCAGGGCGTTGGTGACCGCCGCCTCTACCGCCAGCAGTCGGATCACGGGATGGCGCGCGAACTGGCGGCCGCCCGCGCGCAGGATCTCGAGGTACGAGCGTGGCTGCCCCTCGCGGGATCCGCCCGGCGGCTCGCGCAGCGTGAGGGCCAGCAGCAGGGCGACCGTCGCGGGAACGGCGGTGGCCCGCATCGGCGCCTGCAGCCCGAAACGGGCAGCGATGAAGCCTCCCAGGATCGTGGCCAGGATGATGCCGCCCAGCTTGAACGCCTCCATGCGGCTGATCACAGCCGCGGCCTCCGACGCCCGACCGTCGCATTTCAGGCTTTCATAGGCCAGCGCCTCGTCGGCGCCGGAGTGCAGCGTATAGGCGACGGCCATCACCGCCTCGGCCAACAAAAACGCCTCGAAACGCGGATTCGAGGCGTAAAGGATCACGCCCCCCGCGGCGATCGCGCTGCCCAGCGCCACGGACCACTTGCGACCCAGGAAGTCCGCCACCGTGCCGGTTGGAACCTCGAACAGGAAGTTGCACAGGAAAAACCAGGCATTGACCAGGAACACCTGCCTCAGCGTGATCCCGCCCCAGTCCGTGTAGAAGGGCACCAACACAGCCGCGAAGAACTGCATCCAGAACAGCAGACGGATGCCGTAGAGTTTCGGCAGGTTCGAGGCATAGAACACGCGGGGCTTCACGGGGGAAGCGCCGTTATTCGAACAGGCGCAGCAGCGCTTCCTCGAGGGTCTCGACGCCCACGAGCTCAATCCCCGAAACCGCGCTTGGCGCATTACGCGACGGCAACACGCAGCGCCTGAAGCCCATCAGCTGTGCCTCGCGCACACGCAGCGCGGCCTGCCCCACGCCGCGCACCTCCCCGGCCAACCCGACCTCGCCGAACAACACGCTGCCAGCCGCGATCGGCCGGTTGCGGAAGGAAGAGGCGAGGGCGGCGGCGACGCCCAGGTCCGCGGCGGGCTCGGGGACGTCGAGGCCGCCGGCGATGCTGACGAACACGTCGTCGGAGAGCAACTCCAGCCCGACCCGCTTCTCGAGCACGGCCAGCAGCAGGCTGGTGCGGTTGGGATCGATGCCCAGGGACATGCGGCGCGGCGTACCGAAGGAGCTCGGCGACACCAGGGCCTGCACCTCGACCAGCATGGGCCGCGAGCCCTCCAGGGTCGCGACCACCGCCGATCCCGGGCTGCCCTCCCGACGTTCGGCCAGGAACAGGGCCGAAGGGTTGGGCACCGGAACCAGGCCGGCGCCCGTCATCTCGAACACCCCCATTTCGCTCACGGCCCCGAAACGGTTCTTCACGGCGCGCACGATGCGATGGTGCAGGTGCTTCTCGCCCTCGAAGTACAACACGCTGTCGACGATGTGTTCGAGTGACTTCGGGCCGGCCAGGTTGCCGTCCTTGGTGACGTGACCGATCAGGAACGTAGTGACGCCTCGGCTCTTGGCCAGGAACAGGAGCTGCGTCGCCACCTCGCGCACCTGGCTGATGCTGCCCGGCGCCGAGGGGAACTTCTGCGAGTAGACGGTCTGAACCGAGTCCACGACCAGGGCCCTCGGCTTGAGCTCGTCTAGGTGCTCAAGGATGCGCTCCAGGGACGTCTCGCCGAGCAGGAACAGCGCCCCGCCCTGGATGCCCAGGCGCTCGCCTCGCAACTTGATCTGACGCTCCGACTCCTCCCCTGAGACGTAGAGCACGGGCCCGCCATGGCGGGCCAGCAGGTGCGCGACCTGGAGCAGCAGCGTGCTCTTGCCGATCCCAGGCTCTCCGCCGATCAGCACCATCGAGCCGGGCACGATCCCGCCGCCCAGCACCCGATCGAACTCGTCGATGCCCGATGGGACTCGGGCCGCCTCCGCTCCGTCCACGAGATCGTAAGGATGCGGCTTCGCGCTCGGCCCCAGCCTCTGGGCCGACGGCCGCCTGCTCCCCGGCGCGAGTTCCTGTCGCTCCTCGAGAAAGCTGTTCCACTCGCCGCAGTCGGGGCAGCGACCCAGCCACTTCGAGCTCTCGAGGCCGCAGGCCTGGCACGCGAAAACGCTCTTGACCCTGGTCATGCGTAAACCCGAGGAACCCTGGGCGCGATGGCCGCCAGGATCTGCCACGGGTTGGTGCCAGCCCACTCCGCCAGCTCCCAGGCCGACGGCGACTCGCCCAGCACCACCGCCTCGTCGCCTTCGACCACGCTCGGGATCTCGGTGACGTCCACGACCGTGAAGTCCATGCACACGGCGCCGACGATGGGGGCGCGCGCGCCGCGCAGCACCACGAAGCCGCGCTCCGAGGCGGCCGCGGTGCGGGGCAGGCCATCGGCGTAACCGAAGGCGACCGTGGCCAGCCGCGACGGACGCCGCGCACGCCAGCGCACGCCATAGGAGACGCCCGTCCCCGCGCTGACGGGACGCACCTGGAGCACGCGGGCCGTGACGCTCATCACCGGCTCCACGTCGATGTCGGGAGCCAGGGGTCGCGGACGCACGCCGTACAGCAGCAGGCCGGGGCGCACGGCCGTGTGGCTGGGGCGCAGGAAGGCCAGTCCGGAGCTGTTGGCGGCATGCGCCAAGGATGGCCCGCAGCCCTGTCCCGCCAGGTCCGCGAGCAGGGTGTCGAAGCGGTCGAGTTGCAGGCCGGTGAGCGCCGCGTCCTGGTCGGCCGCGGCCAGGTGAGTCATCACACCCTCGACCACCAACCCTGCCTCGGACAGGCGCCGCACCGCCGCTAGCGCCTCGCTCGGCGCGACACCCAGCCTGGTCATGCCGGTGTCGACCTCGAGGTGCACGCGCCAGGGAGCACGCTCGCCCCGGGCCGCCGCCAGGGCAACCTCCAGTGTTTCTGCGCTCGACACGACTGGCGTCAGACCGTGCTCGACGAAGGCTCGCTCCTGGCCCGCGAGGCACCCGGCAAAAACCAGCAGCGGCGCGCCGATCCCGGCGCGGCGCAACACCAGGGCTTCCTCCAGGTAGGCGACCCCGAGCACGGCCACACCCGACTCCTCCAGGACCCGCGCCACCCCCACGCCGCCGTGCCCGTAGGCGTCGGCCTTGACCACGGCGATGACCGGGCGCCCCCCGGCGAGTGTGGCGACCCGGCCGTAGTTCCCAACGAGGCGTGCGAGGTCGATACGTGCGGCGGCCCGCAGGCTCAGGGTTCGCCCCAGCCCTTGTTCTCGAAGCGCGTGAAGTCCTTGATGAACACGAGTTCGGTGGTGCCGATCGGCCCGTTGCGTTGCTTGGCCACGATGAGCTCGGCCAGGCCGGTGTTCTCCGGGGACGGTCTGTAGACCTCCTCCCTGTAGATGAACATCACGATGTCGGCATCCTGTTCGATCGCGCCGCTCTCGCGAAGGTCCGCGAGCTGCGGCCGCTTCTCGGTGCGCGCCTCGGGGGCGCGGGAGAGCTGCGACAGGGCGATCACCGGGCAGTTCAGCTCCTTGGCCAGGCCCTTCAGGGAACGGCTGATGCTCGCGATCTCCTGCTGCCGGTTCTCGATGCGGCCGCCGATGTTCATGAGCTGCAGGTAGTCGATCATCACCAGGCCGAGGCCGTGCTCGGCCTTGAGCCGGCGGCACTTGGCCCTGACCTCCAGGGGCGTGAGGCTGGCCGAGTCGTCGATGAAGATGCGGGCGTTGGAGAGTGTGGCGTATGCGTTGGCGAGCCGCGCCCAGTCCTTCTCCTGCAGGTGGCCGGTGCGGAGCTTGTGGGAGTCTACCCGCGCCTCCGAACACAACATCCGCAGCACCAGCTGCTCCTTAGACATCTCCAGGGAGAACACGCCCACCGTCTCGCCCGTCTTCTGCGAGGCATGCTGGGCGACGTTGAGGCAGAAGGAGGTCTTGCCCATCGACGGGCGCGCGGCCACGATGATGAGGTCGCCCTTTTGCAGGCCGGTGGTGCGCTCGTCGATGCCCACGAAGCCCGTCGGCAGGCCCGTGACCAGCTCCTTGCTCTGGGAGAGCTGGTCGATGGTGCGGAAGCTCTCCTTGACGATCTCCCGGATGCCCACGAAGCCCTGGCGCAGCCGGCGCTCCGCGATGTCGAAGATGGCCTTCTCGGCGCGGTCCAGGAGCTGGGCGGCGTCGTCCTCGCCTTCGTAACACGACTGGACGATCCGGTTGCCGGTGTGGATCAGGCTGCGGAGCACCGACTTCTCCTTGATGATGCGGCTCCACTGCTCGACGTTGGTCAGGCGCGGCACGCCCTCGACCAGGCTGCCGAGGTAGGCGGCGCCGCCCACCGCATCCAGGGTCCCAGTGCGCTGGAGTTCGTCCTTCAGCGTGACGACGTCGATGGGCTGGCTCTTTTCCGACAACGCGGCCATGGCATCGAAGATGCGTCGGTGCGCCTCGCGGTAGAAGTCGTCGCGGGCCAGGATCTCGGCGGCCGAGTTGAAGGCCGCGTTGTCCACCAGGATCGCCCCGAGGACGGTTCGCTCCGCCTCGGCGTTGTGGGGCAGCGCCCGCTCCTGCGCCAGCGCCTCAGTCGCCACGCTGACCCCTCACGGCAAGGGACACCACACAGACACCGAGGCACCGAGCGCGCACGGGCAGAACAACTTCACGCATCCTGCGAGGCCGGAGTCTAGCAGAGCGGTGCGAAGCGCCGCACCCATTCTTTTCGGCGTGTCCCTGCGCCTCGCTGCCTGGCCGTGTTCGGGCGCGCGGTCAGCCTTCCTTCGAGACCAGGAGCTTCATGGTGGCGGCGACCTCGGGGTGGAGCTTGATCCGCACCTCGTGGTCGCCGAGTTTCTTGATCGGCTCGTCGAGCAGCACCCGGCGCTTGTCGATCTCGATGCCCTTGCCCTTCAGGAACTCCGCGACGTCGCTGGCGGTGACGGAGCCGTAGAGCACGTCGTTCTCGCCCACCTTGCGCGGCGCCACCATCCGGATGCCGGCGATGCGCTGGGCCAGGGACTCGCACTCGGCCCGCTCCTTGGCCAGCCGCGCTTCGTAGGCCTTGCGCTCGCGGTCGATCATGGCCTTGTTGGCATCACTCACGATCAGGGCCAGGCCCCGTGGCAACAGGTAGTTGCGACCGTAGCCCTCCGCAACCTTCACGACGTCGCCGCGCCGGCCCAGCTTCTCGATGTCCTCTCTCAGAATGACTTCCACGTTCGCCTCCGAAAAACCGAGTCTCTCTAGCCAGCCGTCGACGCGGGCGGGTCCGCCCAACGCCGGAAGTTGGCCCAGGTGTCGAACAGGCCGAGCAGCGCCAGGATCTGCGGCGCCCAGGGGTTCAGCAACACGAGAACGAAGAGCCCCGTGCGCAGGAAGGGCGGCCCGGCCAGGCGGTGGGCGTAATAGGCGACCACCGCCAGCCCCTGCAACGCGAAAAAGAAGGCCGTCACCAGCACGACGTTGTAGCCGACGTGACGCGCTGGCTCGAGGGCGACCAGGGCGCCGCCGGTGACGAAGAGTGCCGGCACCGCGACGGACAGGCGGAGTCCCTCGAACTCCCCACCCTCCAGCCAGCCCGGATCGCGGCGCGCGAGGTAGGCGCGGACGAGTGCGGCGTTGGCCAGCACCACCAGCGCGGCCAGCACGAACAGTGCGCCGGGGTACACGACCTGCATCACGTTGTGGAAGATCGCGGCCTGCTCGGCCCAGTCGTCGACGTTCTGCTGCGGGAGCCGGGTTCGCATCTCCGCCAGGAACTCGGGCGAGCGGAATGCCTCGAAGGGCCGCAGCGCGGCCTCCGCGACCCGGGGGGCCGCGACGAACAGACCGGCCACGATCTCGGCCGCGAGCAGCAGGAAGGCCCAGGCGGCACCACGGCGCAGGCCGCGCCCCCGGAACAACGCCTCGAGCATGAGCAGCACCGGGACGGCCAGCACCGCGAGGTAGGCCATGGCCAGCCCCGGGGACAAAAGCCAACTCACGACCGCGGCCGCCAGCATCGTGGCGAGCAGCGCGCTGACGAGGCCGCGATTGACGCGGTGCACCGCCAGCGGCAGCGGCGAAACCGCGGCAATCGGCCACAACACCGGCACCACGCCGAGCAGGGCGAACAGGGCGCTCGAGGCGAGGGCCGAGCCCACGATCCCGCCTCCCGCCCCGGGCAGGGGCCGCTCGCCGACGCGCGCGTCCGCGGCCACGGCCTGCTCGACCTACTCCGCCGCGAAGGGCAGGAGCGCGATGTTGCGCGCCCGCTTGATCGCGAGGGTGAGTTTGCGCTGGTGTTCGGCGCAGGTGCCGAACATGCGTCGCGGCAGCACCTTGCCTCGCTCGGGGACGAAGGACTGCAGCGTCTTCACGTCCTTGTAGTCGATGTAGTCGATCTTGTCCGCACAGAACTTGCAGACCTTGCGGCGGCGAAAGAAGAAGCGTTTGCCGCCCTCCTTGCCCTTGTCGCCCTTGGCGCCGGCCCCCGGCCGGCCCGACCCGCGACCACCCCTGAAGTCCTCGCTCACGGCATGCCCTCCTCGGCCGGCTCGGTCCGCGGCGGCCGCTTGTCGTCGCCGCGGCGCGCCTTGCGGCTCGCGGCCTTGCGCAGGTCCTCGTCGACGCGCACGGTGATGAACTTCAGCAGGCCGTCGGTCACGCGCATGCGCCGCTCGACCTCGTGGACCAGCGCGGGCTGTCCGGCCACGACCAGCAGCACATAGGACCCGTCCCGGTGCTTCTTGATCGTGTAGGCGAGGCGTTTCTTGCCCCACTTCTCGACCTTCTCGACCTTGCCGCCCTCTTTCTCGACGTAGCCCTGGACGCTGGCGGTCAGGGCATCCACCTCGGGCTCGCCGAGGTTGGGGTCGGCGATGAACAGGATCTCGTAGACACGATTGCTCACGGCCTCTGGTCCTCCTTCTGGCTCTTCAGCCCCTTTGTTGGGCCCTGCGGGGCCCCTACCGGGAGCAAGGAGACGAAAAGACGAGTGGCTAGTATCTCACGGCGCGGGGGGGGCGTTGAAGCGGTTCATGGTGGCCGCCGTTCCGTCCCGGATCAGGGACTCGACGGCGTCGGCCGCGCGGGCCACCAGCTCCTGGACGACGAGCACGTCCTCGGATGGAAACACGTCGAGCACGTAGTCGGCCAGCTCGTCCGGCAGCTCGCCCCGCTTGACCCCGATGCGCACCCGGGGGAAGTCTTCGCTGCCCAGGGTCTCGATGATCGAGCGCAGGCCGTTATGGCCGCCGTGGCTGCCGCGCGCGCGTACGCGCAGCCGGCCCAGCTCCAGGGCCACATCGTCCACGACCACGACCACGTCCGCGGCTCGGCCGCCGTGGCCGGAGAGCAACTGGTCGACGGCCGCGCCGGCGCGGTTCATGAAGGTGAGCGGCTTGACGAGCAGCGCCTCCTGGTCGGCCAGGCGAGCCCGCCCCACCAGCGCCTCGCCCTGCTGGCGCGCGTGCGCGCCGGCTCTCGCCAGCAGAACGTCGACGGCCATGAACCCCACGTTGTGGCGGGTGCGCCGATAACGCTCGCCCGGGTTCCCGAGGCCAACGACGAAACGCATCCCCTCCTTACTTCTTCTCCTTCTTCTCGGCCTTCTCGGGCTTGGCCTCGGCCTCCTCGCCCTCGGCTCCGGTCTTCCCCTTCTTGATGACCTCGGGCTCCGCCACGCCCTCCTCCGGGGCCAGCGCGGCTTCGACCACCGGCGGCGCCTCTTCGGCGCGCGGCGCCACCACGTGCACCACCACCAGGTCGGCCTCGGCCAGCACCTTGACCTTGGCCGGCATCTGGATGTCGGACACCCGGATGTGCTTGCCGATCTCCAAGGGGCTCACGTCCACCACGATCTTCTCGGGGATGTCCATCGGCAGGCATGCGACCTCGAGCTCGCGGGTCACGAAGTCGAGGACGCCGCCCTGGGTCTTGACCCCGACCGGGGTGCCCACCAGCTCCACGTGGACCTTGACCTCGATCGGCTTGTCCAGTGCCACCTCGTAGAAATCGGCGTGGAGCAGGCGGTGCTTCAAGGGCTCCATCTGGAACTCCTTCAGGATCACCCTGCGCCGCTGTCCGCCCAGCTCGAGTTCGAACAACGTGTTCCCCCCCGTGGCGCTCTTCAGGATGGCGCTGATGTCCTTGGGAGACACCGCGACCGGGATCGGCTCCTGCTTGGAGCCGTAGAGGACCCCGGGGATGCGACCCTGCACACGCAGGCGGCGGTTCACGTTTTTTCCGGTTTCTTTGCGGCTCTCCGCCGCGACCACGATCTCAGGCATGACGGCCGATCTCCTTGCTTCCTAGACGAACAGGCTGGTCACCGATGTCTCCTCGTGGATGTTCTGGATCGCCCGGCTCAGCAGATCAGCGACCGAGAGCACCACGATGTTCGGGGAGCGTCTCTTCTCCTCGGACAACGGGATCGAATCGGTGACGATGAGTTTCGACAGCGGCGAGGCCTCGATCTTCTCCACGGCCTTGCCCGAAAACACGCCGTGGGAGCAGGACGCCAGCACGTCCCGGGCGCCTTTGCCCTTGATGGCCTGGGCCACCTGGGCCAGGGTCCCGCCGGTGTCCACGATGTCATCGACGATCAGCGCCGTGCGGCCCTCCACGTCGCCGATCACGTGGTGCACCTCGGCGACGTTCGGCTGGTCCCGGCGTTTGTCCACGATCGCCAGCCTGGCGTCCAGGCGTTTGGCGTAGGCGCGGGCCCGCTCCACACCGCCGGCATCGGGGGACACGATGGTCAACTCCGGCAGGTTCAGCTTCGCGACGTACTCGATCACCACCGGCGCCGCGAACAGATGGTCCACCGGCACGTCGAAGAAGCCCTGGATCTGGGACGCGTGCAGGTCCATGGTGAGGACGCGGTCCGTGCCCGCTGCCGACAACAGGTCCGCCACGAGTTTGGCCGTGATCGGCACCCGCGGCTTGTCCTTGCGGTCCTGGCGCGCATAGCCGTAGTAGGGGATCACGGCCGTGATGCGAGATGCGCTCGAGCGCTTGAAGGCGTCGAGCATGATCAGCAGCTCCATCAGGTTCTCGTTGACCGGCGGGCCGGTGGGCTGGATCACGAATACGTCGGCCCCCCGCACGTTGTCCTGGATCTGGAACCAGATCTCACCATCGCTGAAGCGTGCCAGGTGGGCGCGGCCCATCGGCACGCCCAGCTGCTGGGCGATGGCGGCGCCCAGAGCGGGGTGCGCGCTGCCGGCGAAGATCCTCAGTTCTTTCGACATCAGTTGTCTAACGTGTGGACGGCCCGTGATTGGCTGGGGCGGAAGGATTCGAACCTTCGAATACGGGATTCAAAGTCCCGCGCCTTACCGCTTGGCCACGCCCCAACCGGGGCGGCTTCGACGTCCGCCCTTGCGCTACTGCTGGGGAGCCTCCGACTTGGGTTGTGCATCCGGCGAGGGTGTCGCGCCGGGCGCGGATCCGACCTGGGTCTTGTACACGGAGAGGACCTTCTCCTCGAGGTACTGCCGCATCTGGTTGTTGAGCGGATGGGCGATGTCCTTGAACGTCCCGTCCTTGCGTTTCTTGCTCGGCATGGAGACAAAAAGTCCTTTGGGACCGTTGATGATCTTGATGTCGGTCACGACGAAGCACTGGTCGAACACGATCGACACGAAGGCCTTCAGCTTCTCGTCGTCCACCGGGATGACCTTGACGTCCGTGATCTCCATGGTGTGGCTCCTTCCCTATCCCTGCTGCACGCCCCTCCGGTACTGGTCGAGGGTGAGGGTACGGCACCCGAACGCCCGGAATCCGAGCGCCCGGAGCGCCGCGACCGCCCCCCGCGCGCGCCGGTGCTCCGCGAAGATTCCGAAGTACGCAGAACCGCTGCCCGACAACGCGGTATGGCGCGCTCCCGCCTCGCTCAGGACCCCCCGGATCCGACTCACCGCTGGCTTGAGGTCCGGGGCTTCCTCAAGGGCGGCGATTTCGAGTTCGTTGGTGAGAGAGCGGAAGGCCGCATCTCCCTCCAAGTCGCTCGATACAAAGTAGAAGATGCTACGGCTGTTTTCCCGTGGTGTCAATCGAGCGTCACAGCGCCGGAACACGGCTGGCGTCGAGAGCGGCCGCCCCGGATCCACCACCACCACCGGCGCCTGGAGTTGTCGCGCCAACGGGTAGACTTCGTCGCCGCGCGCGAGGCCGAGGGCCGTACCCCCGTACAAAAAATAGGGCACGTCGGCGCCCAGCCGACGGGCCAGCGGGAGGAGGCCGGCCTGGCCCAGCCCGAGCTTCAGCGCGTGGTCCAGGCCGAGCAACACCGCCGCAGCGTTGCTGCTGCCCCCTCCGAGACCGCCGGCGACCGGGATGTGCTTGACCAGCTCGATCGCGACGCCCTCGGGACGCTTCGCCCAGGCCAGAAGCTCGCGAGCGGCGCGCAGCGCCAGATTGGTCCCGTCGTTCGGCACCTGGGGATGGTCGCAGCTGAGGCTGCGGGGCCCCCTTGTCGTCAACCGCAGCGTCAACTCGTCGTGGAGGCTGACGGTCTGGAACAGGGTCCGCAGTTCATGATAACCGTCCTGGCGGACGCCGAGCACTTCGAGGCCGAGGTTGATCTTCGCGTAGGAACGCAGCCGCAACACCCGCGCCTTCACCTCTCGCTCCACAGGCGGCGGGCCTCAGGGGCGGAGACCTCGCGGTAGCCGGCGTGGAGCGGCGACACGAATGCGCCCTCTGGCAGCTCGGCGCCGGTGACGGCTTCGTCCACGTCCACGTTCAGGCGGCCGCCGTCGGGCAAGGTGGCTCGGATCGCCCGCGGCAGCGCGTCTCCCCAGCCAACCGCGTACTGGCGCAGCCCGGGTGCACGTGTCCCGACCAGGAAATCCATGATTTCCGACGGCTCCAGTGCGATGCCGAACAGCGCCGCGAAGCTGTCGCGGCTCGCCTCGGCGCCGAACACGGCGCGGCTGCGCGGGAACACCGCCTGGAGTCGGCCCGCGCGGGCCACGGCGATGAGCCGGGGGCCCGCCGGCCCGGGTACCTCCACTCGCAGCGCGTCGGGGCGGCGGAAAGCGACGATGGCGGGCGTGCGGGCGCGCAGCTCCGGACCCTTGAGGGACACGCGCAGGCTGGCGCTGTAGGTCTCGACGCGGCGGGCCGCCTCCGGCGCGCCCGCTGGCGGCGGCCGCAGGCCCGCGCACGAGGCGTTCGACACGAGGAGGACGGCGAGCCCCGCGCCGCGGCGGATCAAGGGGTGGGCGCCGGCGACTGGTTGTTGGCCTCGAGGGCCTTTTGGGCGTCCCGGATCTTGCGCTCGACCTTGCCGCGGTCGAGATCGCCGTCCTCGTCCTCGGCTTCGAGCGCCTTGCGCCACCACTCGAGGGCCTCGGCCACCTGGCCGCGCCGCTCCAACACGTCGCCCACGTGGTCGAGCACGACGGCGTTGCTGCCGGGCCGAGAGGCGGCGCGGCGCAGGTGTTCCTCCGCCTCGGCGAATCGGTTGAGCCGGTACAACGCCCAACCCACGCTGTCGAGATATGCGCCGTTCTCGGGATCGAGCAGGAGCGCCCTCTCGATGAGCTGCAGCGCCTCGTCCACGCGGACGCCGCGGTCGGCGTTCATGTAGCCGAGGTAGTTCAGGACCGGGGCGGAGGCCGGCTCCAGGGCCAGGGCTTCCCTGAAGACCGATTCGGCGTCGTCGTAACGCCGCTGCCGCTCGAGCACGGCACCGAGCTGGAACAGGCCGCGCAGGCTTCGGCCGTCGAGGGCGCGCGCAGAGTGCAGCACCTCTTCGGCCTCGGCATACTTGCGGGCGCGCTGGTAGAACTCCGCGACCTGGAGCAGCACCTCGTGGCTCTGGGGCGACTGCTTCCGCAGCTCCTCGACGATCGCCAGGGCGCCCGGCATGTCGCCTTTCTCACGCAGCGCGGTGGCCTCGAGGCCGGCGAGGTCTGCGTCCTTCGGAAACTTCGTCCGCGCGGCCCGCGCTTCGCTCAGCGCCCTGTCGAAGTCCTTCGCCAACACCAGCGCCTCGACGCGGTATCCCAGCAGGTCGGCATCGGGCTCGCCGCCGGTGGCCGCCGCCCGGCCGAAGGCCTCGGCCGATTCGGCGTAACGAGAGAGCTGCTGACGCGCGAAGCCGAGACGGACCAGGAAAAAACGGTCGCGGCCGGCTTCCTCCTGCTTGTCCCCGGTGCGCGGCCGCGACAGCAACACCTCGTACAGCTGCGCCGCCGCCTGGTGATCGCGGCGTGCCTCGGCCACCGTCGCCTTCAGGTAGGTGGCGCCGAGGTTGCGCGGGTCCTGGGCCAGGATCGCGTCGGCGGCGGCGGCGGCCCCGTCGTAGTCGCGCAGCTCCCGCAACGCGCGGCCCTTGAGGTCGAGGCCGGCATAACTCTTGGCGTCGAGGTCGAGAACGCTCTGCGCCTCGGCCAGCGCCTCCTGCGGCCGGCGCGCCCGCATCAGGATCTCGCCCAGCGCGATGCGCAGGCGCAGGTCCCGCGGCTCGATCTCGAGGGCCTTGCGGTAGTGGAGCACCGCCTGGTCGAACTGGTTGGCCTGGGCGTAGGTGTCGCCCAGCTCGGTCAGCGCCCGCGCGGAGGTCGGCTGGATCTCGAGGGCCCGCTGCAGCGCCGCTGCGGCGCCGTCCGCCTGGCCGAGTGCCAGGCGGTGCGTGCCCAGCTGGACCCAGCCGTCGTAGAGGTTGGGATCCAGCTCCAGGGCGCGTTCCCACGCTGTTGCGGCGCCGGCGTGGTCCTCCAATCGGCGGTAGCCGTCGGCCAGGAGCTTCAGCGTGAACAAGTCGCCAGGTCGCAGCTTCACGGTCGCTTCGTAAGCGACCATCGCACGTCTGAGCGCGGCGTTTTCTCCCGCGACCTCGGCCTGCACCTGGAGCACGCGGCCGAGGGTGAAATGGGCTTCGGCGTTCTCGGGGTCGAGCCTCACGCCGGCTTCGGCCTCCAGCAGAGCGTCGTCGAAGCGCCCCGTGTCCATGAGCAGGCGCGCCGTCTCGGTCCGCAGCGGACCCGAGGACGGGTCGAGCTTCTGCGCCCTGCGGTATGCGTCCAGGGCCTGCGCGGCGTCGCCCGCGAAGCGGGCTTGCAGCCCGAGGCTGTAGTGGTAGTAGGCCTCCGCCCGGTTTTTGGCCGTGGTGGCGGCCGCGTTGCCGGCGGTGGCACTGGTCAGGAGCAGCAGCAGAACGCCCATCGACGCGATTCTCACATGCTTCCCCGACCCCCACAAAAAGAAGCCGCCCTCCCGGGATTCCCCGAGAGGGCGACGGGACGTCAGGCCGCGGCGGTGTGCTGTTCGCGCCACTGCTCCACGATCCAGGCCTTGACGCGGCGCGGGTCCGACACGTTGCCCTCGACCGAGCGCAGGTAGTCGAAGAAACGGCGCTCGCTTCCGGCGCCGCTAGCCCGCGACGGGAACGTCACGTGGATCTCGCCGTCGGCGCCGTTCCACAGCGAGAATCCGACGAGCTTCATGCCGGCGAGGGGTCCCTCGTCGAAAACCAGCTCGGCCTCGCAGACCAGACGCTCCGGCCCGTTCTCCCGACGGACGAAACGAATACGCATAACACGACCTCCAGGTTCTGTTGGCGCCGGCCGGGGAGAGCGACCGGCGCGTCTTGCGGCTGTGTTTGGGCTCGGCCCGCCGCTGACGCGGTCCGGTGCGTGGCGAAGCTGAGCCTAGTCGGGGACGCTGCCGGATCGGGTCCGTTCGCCCGGGAGCGTCGGGCCAGCACGGCGGCCCAAGCCCAAGCCGCCGCGGGCGCTCCGGCCGGCTCGTCGTGCCACTCGATCGCTGCAGCTCGCGTTCCCTTCGGCCCTGCGGATTGAGCTACCGGCGTGGGAGCCAGCATTGCTACACTCGGTTCATGGCGATCCACCCAGAACTGCTCGAGATCCTGGCCTGCCCGTTGTGCAAGACGCCCGTGGAGTCGGTGCGGGACGGCACCGGACTGCGCTGCAACCAGTGCAGGCGCGTGTACCCGGTGAAGGACGACATCCCGATCATGCTGCCGGAGGAGGCGGTGATCGAGGACCGCGCCTGAACCTGGACCGGATCCTGTCCGGGCTCCTGGCGGGCGTTGCCGCCACCTGCCTCGTCTCGATCTTCGCTGCCCAGCTCCTCTTCGCCCTGGGCCTCGCAGTGGAGCTCGCGCGCCTCGTTCTCAAGCGCGCGCAGTGGCCGCGGCTGCCCATTGACGGTCCGCTCCTCGCCTTCAGCGTCTGGACGCTCCTGTCGGCTGCCTTCTCCTCCGACCCCATGGCCTCCCACGAGAGCGCCAAGAAGCTGGTGCTGTTCCTCCTCGTCTACCTGGCCGTCGATTCCATGCGCGACAGCGAGGCGCGTGAACGGATCCTGGACGCCGCCCTGCTGGGCGGCCTCGTGCTGAGCACAGGCACGGTGCTGCAGTACCACCTGCTGGGCTTCGACACGATCGGAAACCGGCCGCACAGCTTCCTGGGCCATTACATGACCGCCTCCGGCCTTTCGATGGGAGTCCTGGTCGTGGCCGCCGCCCGGCTGGCCTTCGCACGTGAGCTCGCGCTCCCGACCCGCCGCGACGCCGGAAGCGCCGCGCTGCTGCTCACGGCCTCGGCGCTGTTGACGACGTTCCAGGCGGCCGACGTGTTCGCGGTCGAGACCGAGCGGCTGTTCGTGGCCGGGCTGGCCACCGCGGCGGTCGTGATGGGCTCGGGCCGCCGCGGGCTCACGCCGAGCGCGCGCAGCCTGCTCACCCTGCTGGCGCTGCTGACGTCGTCCTGGGCGCTGCTGGTCTCCCGCACGCGCAACGCCTGGATCGGCGCGGTGTTGGGGCTGACCCTGGTGGCGATCCTGCGCGCGCCGCGTCTGCTCTTCGCGCTTGCCGGCGGAATCGCCGCCGTGGCGGTCCTGCGGCCGGCCCCGGTCATGGACCGGCTGACCCTCGACGCCAGCAGCGTCGATCGTTACTACATGTGGCAGGCCGGCTTCGACATGATCCGCGACAAGCCGGTGTTCGGCCAGGGGCCGGGGCGCATTCTGGAGGCCTATCCGGCGTACCGCTGGCCCGAGGCCCCCAACGCCCTCACGCCGCACATGCACAACAACGTGGTCCAGATCGCCGCGGAGCGGGGCGTGCCAGGCCTGCTCTGGTGGATCTGGCTGGTCGCGGTGCTGCTGGCCGACGCCTGGCGCGCGTTCCGCCGAAGCGGCGAATGGGGCGGGGCGGCGGCCCTGGCGTTGCTCGTGGCAATCCTCGGCGCAGGCATGTTCGAGTACAACTTCGGCGACTCCGAGGTGCTGATGTTCGTGCTCGTGATCGCCGCGCTGCCCTATGCGCTCGCGCGGCCCGCGGCGCTCCCCGCATGAGGCGCCGCGGCGCGCTCCTGCTGGCGCTGGTGCTCATGGGCTGCCCCCGGCGCCCGAGTTTGCCCACGGTGCTGGACCTCGCGGCCACCCTGCCCACGGCCGACCGGGAGGGCCCCTGGCAGGTCGTGCTCTTTGGCAGCCCCGGGGGTATCTCCGCCCAGCTCGGCGGCTTCTTCGACGCTCCGCTGCCCGCGACACGCGACACGGCGGCCTGGGTCACGCGCACGGCGGAGATCGGGTTGCGCCTGCCCCGGATCGAGGCGCGGGCTGCGCTTTTCGACCTCGAGCCCTTTCCGGGTCTCGCCAGCCAACGCGTGGGGGTGTTCTTGAACGACGTGCGCGTCGGTGGCTTCGGGATCGCCGCTGGCCGGCGCCGCTACCGCCTGGGCCTTCCGGCCGCCGCGCAACGTCAGGGCGTCAACCGGCTACGGCTCGCCTTCAGCGAGGTCGGCGACGCCCAGAAGAACTTTCGACGGCGCATGGCCGCGGTGCTCTACAGCATGACCATCGCGCCGGCAGCCGACCGGACCCTGGCCGACCTGCTCTCGGCCCAGGCGCCGCCGCCGCTCTCGGGCGAGAACGGCGACGTGATGCTGGCGGCGCCCGGTTCCGTGTCCTTCGCCTTCCGCGCGCCCGAGAGCGGCGAGCTGCGTTTCGCCCCGCTCCTGCATCCCGTGGCGCATCGAGCCGGTGGGCAGGCGACGTTGCGCGTGACCCTCGAGGAGGACGGCCGTCCCGAGCGGACACTCTGGACCGGGTCGGTCTCGGCCCGCGAAGGCCCCCCGGGCGAGGTCGCCTTGCCCCTGGGCGCCGCGGCGGGGGCGAAGCTGCGCCTGACGCTGCGCCGCGATGGCGGGGAACGTTTCGCGTGGGGCGGGTTCGGCAAGCCCCGGATCCTGGGCCACGGCGCCCGGGATCCACTGCTCGACCTGCCCAGGCCGAGCCCCGTCGATCGCCGCGCCGACGCCCTGCGGGCCGGTCTCGCCGAGGCCAACGTCGTCTACCTGATCCTCGACGCCGCGGGCGCTCCACACTTCGGGACCTACGGGTCGTCACGAGCCACCACCCCCGAGATCGACCGCATCGCCGATGAGGGCGTGGTCTTCGAGGACGCGTACTCGGTCGCGACCTTCACCCACCTCAGCATGGGCTCGGCCTGGACCTCGGTGTTACCCGACCAGCACCACAACGGCCTTCTGCCCAACGCGCCCCTGCCCCGGGACCGGCTCACCCTGGCCGAGCTGCTCTCGGCACGGGGAGTGCACACGGCGGGTTTCGTCTCCAACGGCGTGGCCGGCCCCGGTTTCGCCCTCGATCGCGGCTTCGCCGAGTTCGAGGAGGTCTATCGCCGCCACGGCTCCCATGCCGATGCCTACCGCAAGGTGTTGCCGGGCTGGCTGGAGAAGAACCGCGGGCGGCGTTTTTTCCTCTACGTGCACTTTCGCGAGCCGCACTTTGCCTATGATCCCCCGCCCCCCTTCAACACGCTCTTCGGCCCGGATCGTCCGTTGGGCCGCGCCCAGAAGACCCAATACGACTGGATCACCGACCTCAACTGGAAGCGCAAGCGACCTGGACCCGGGGAGCTCGACCACCTGGGCCGCCTCTACGACGGCAACCTCGCCTACGTGGACCGCGAGGTGGGCGAGTTGCGGCGCCGACTCGAGGCCCTGGGCCTGTGGGAGCGCACGCTGCTCGTCATCAGCTCGGACCACGGCGACGGGCTCTACGAACACGAGTATGTCGGCCACCTCGACCAGGTCTACGAGGAGCAGACCCGGATCCCCCTCGTGATCCGGTTTCCCGACGGCCGCGGCCCGCGCGGACAACGCGTGCGCGGGCTCGTCGACACCCTCGACATCGCGCCCACGATCGCCGACGTGTTCCAGGCCCTGGGCCAGGCCGGCTCGGAGACGGCGTTCCTCGGCCGCAGCCTGCTGCCGGCGGTGCTGGGCGCCGCCACCAAACCCATGACCCTCGCACGCTGCGCCGGCGAGCAGCCGAAGTACGGGCTGCGTGCCGGAAATGCCAAACTCGTCTACCACACGGCCCGCGACAGCGCGGAGCTCTACGACCTCTCCGCGGATCCCGGCGAGAAACGAGACCTGGCCGCGCAGCGGCCCCTCGAGGCCGCCTACTACCGCCAGGTGGTGCGCCGCCTGCTGCTGGCCATGCGCCGTGGGTCCCGCGCGGACGCCCCGGCCGATGCGGCCTTGAGCGAGGAGCAGCGCGAGAACCTCCGCGCGCTGGGCTACGTTCAGTAGCGGGTTAGAATCGCGCGTTTATGCCGAGGCTGGACGCCGCCGGAAGTCGCCGCTTGCTGCGCGCCATGCGCGCCCACCGGATCCTGATCCTGGGCGACGTGATGCTCGACGAGTTCCTGTGGGGCCGCGTGCTGCGGATTTCGCCCGAAGCGCCGGTCCCGGTCGTCCAGATCGAACGCGAGAGCTTCCACGTCGGCGGCGCCGGCAACGTGGCGCGCAACGTCCGTGCGCTGCAGGGCGCCGCGGTGTTGGTGGGGGTGGTGGGTCGGGATGCCGCCGCCGCTCGCCTGCGAGAGGAGCTGCGGCAGGCCGGCGTCGGGGACGCCCTGGTGGAGGCTCCCGAGCGCCCCACCACCCTGAAGACGCGTATCCTGGCCCAACACCAACAGGTCTGCCGCGCCGATCGCGAGCGCGCGCAGGACGTCGAGCGCCGGATCGAAGACGCGCTGATCGCGCGCACCGCCGGCGAGCTGCGCGGTTGCGAGGCCCTGATCGTCTCCGACTACCAGAAGGGGGTGGTGACGGCGCGGGTGATGCGAGCGACCCTGGAGCTGGCGCGGCGGCGGCGCGTGCCGGTGCTGGTGGACCCCAAGGTGCGCCACCTCGCCCTGTACCGCGGCGCCAGCGTCCTGACGCCCAACCAGCTCGAGGCCGAGCAGGCCACCGGGATCCGGATCCGGAACGAGGCCGATTTGCGGACGGCGGGTGCACGCCTGCTGCGCTTGTTGCGCTGCCGTGCCGCCCTGATCACGCAGGGCGAGCTCGGCCTGAGTCTCTTCGAGCGGGGGCGCAAGCCCCTGCACATCGCCACCGCGGCCCGCGAGGTGTTCGACGTCACCGGGGCCGGGGACACCGTGATCGCGACCTTGACCCTCGCGTTGTGCGCCGGGGCTTCGCTGCCCAGGGCCGCCAGGCTCGCCAACCTCGCCGCCGGCGTCGTGGTGGGCAAGCTGGGGACGGCGACCGCCACACCCGAAGAGCTCCTGGCGGCGGCGCTGGCCCGGCCGTGAGGGTCGCGATCGTCGGCGCGGGGCCGGCCGGAACACTGCTGGCCCACGAGCTGGCGCGGGACGGCGCGTCGGTCACGCTCTTCGATCCGTCGCATCCCCGCGAAAAGCCTTGCGGCGGTGGACTCACCGCCAAGGCCCTGTCGCTCCTGCCGCAGGCTCCTGACGACGACCCGTTGCCCTGCCGCTGGCTCTCCGAGTGCCGCTTCGAGTCGGGCCGGGGTGAGAGCGTGCCCGTTTCGCTGCCCCGGGCCGTCGCAGTGGCCGCGCGGCTTGAGCTGGACGCCTGGCTGCTGCGCCGTGCCCGGGAAAAAGGCGCCGCGCACCTCGCGGAACGCGTGGTGCGGGTGGAGGCCACGGGCCTGCTGCACAGCTCCGACGGCGTGGACCGCCGCTTCGACCTCATCGTCGGCGCGGACGGCGCCTCGAGCCTCGTACGCCGCACGTTGCTGGCGCCGGTGCCGGCCGAGCGCCTCATGGTGGCCGCGGGCTGGTACGCGCGCGGCACGGCTCCGATGCTGGTGCGCTTCACCCCCGGTCTCGACGGCTACCTCTGGCTCTTCCCGAGGCCCGACCACGTGGGCGTCGGGATCTGCGCGCCGCTGGGATCGGCTCCGACCCGCGACATCTTGCACCGCCTGGAAGAGGAGATCGCCCGTCATTTCCCGGCGTTGCTCGACGACGACGCCGGCAAGTACGCGCACACCATTCCCTCGCCCTCCGTAGATCCCGCCTCGATCCTCGAGATCGCCGGCGAGGGTTTCGCCCTGGTGGGCGACGCGGCAGGCCTCGCGGACCCCATCACAGGCGAGGGCATCTACTACGCTTTGCGTTCGGCCCGCGTGTTGTCCGCCACGCTGCGCGAAACCGGCTCGGCCCGGACCTACCCGGAGCGCGCCCTCGAGGACTTCGGGCGCGAGCTGCTCCTGGCGGCCCGCCTGCGCCGGCGTTTCTACGCTCCCGGCTTCTCGCAACGCATGTTGCGTTACGCCGGCCGCAGCCGCGCGATCCGCAACGTGCTGGCGGACCTCGTCCTCGGCGAACAGGGTTATCGCGGCCTGAAGCGGCGCCTGCTCGGCAGCGCGCCGCGTTTCCTGGTCGAGTCGGCGCTGCACCGGCTGCTGCCCGCTGCGTGACGCGACCGCCCTCCTCGCGCGGCGAGCTCGCCGCGGTCGGCGGGCTCTTCGTCTTGAGCGGCGCCGCCGCCCTGATCTACCAGGTGGCCTGGCAGCGCATCCTCGTCCTGCACAGCGGCGTCGGGATCTACTCGGTTGCGATCATCGTGGCCGCCTTCATGGCCGGCCTCGGCATCGGCAGCCACTGGGGCGGCGTCGTGTCGGCCCGGGTCACCCCGCTTCACGCCCTGCGCCTGTTCGCGCTCCTGGAGCTGGGCATCGGGGGCTTCGCCGTGGTCTCGCCCTGGCTCTACTACGACGTGCTCTACCTGCGTTGGGCGTGGATCTACAACACCGTGTTGCAGGCCGCCGCCGCCCATCTGCTGGCGCTGATCGTGCCGACGACGCTCATGGGCATGTCGCTGCCGTTCCTGGCGCGGGCGATGGTGCGCGACGCCGGCTCCGCGGGGCGTGTGGTCGGGGTGTTGTACGGCGTCAACGTGTTGGGAGCGGCGATCGGAGCGATCCTGACCCCCTGGGTGCTGCTGCGCCACCTGGGCGTGACGGGCGCCGTGTATGTCGGCGTGGCCTTGAACCTCGCCGCGGGCCTGGGCGCCCTGGCGCTTTCTGGCCGCGTCAAGGACGAGGCCGAGGCCGTGGCGGTGCCTGCCGGCCAGGCCGAGCCGCTTTCCTTCCGACTTTGGCTGCTGCTCTATGCGACGAGCGGCTTCTGCGCCCTGTCCCTCGAGGTCTTGTGGTTCCGCGTGGTGGAGGTGGCCGTGAAGGCGACCGCCTTCACCTTTGGCACGGTCCTGGCGATCTACCTCGCCGGCCTCGCCTCGGGCAGCCTCGCCGGTGTGTGGCTGGTGCGGCGCCTACGTGAGCCGTTGCGGGCGTTCCTGTTGTGCCAGTGCGCGCTGCTGCTGTGGGCGGGCGGGGCGATCCTGCTGCTGGGCCAGGTTCCGGCCGAGACACCGGGTTTCGACTGGTACCTGCGTTATTGGAGCGAGCGCCAGGGCTTCCGCCTCGGCTCGGAGTGGGACGTAAACGTGCTGGCGCGGCTGTATCTCGCGCTTCCCGTCGCCAGCTACGGCCCTCCCACCTTCCTGATGGGTCTGTCCTTCGCGGTCTTGCAACGCGCCGTGCACGACGACACCCGCCGCAGCGGCTTCCGTGTTGGCCGGCTCCAGGCCGCCAACATCGCCGGTTGTGTCGCCGGCAGCCTGCTCACGGGCCTCGTGGGGCTGCGTTTTTTGGGCACGACCGGCACCCTGGGCGCCCTGCTGCTGGTCGGCCTCGGCTTCGCGGGCCTCGGGTTTGCCCGCACGCGCTCACGCTCCCTCTTCGCGGCGGCGGCCGCGGCCCTGCTCGGCGTGGCCTGGCTGCTGCCGTCGCCCGACGCACTCTGGTTGCGTCTCCACGGCCTGCGCGGGCCCGGTTACTTCGGCGAAGACGCAGCCGGGGTGGTCGCGCTGACGCCGGAGGGGGACGAGCCCGGGGCGTGGCGCATGTCGGTGAACGGCCGCTCGATCAGCACTCTGCCCTTCGGCGGTCTGCACAGCCACCTCGGGGCGGTGCCCGCGATCATGCACGTGGCGCCTCGGCGCGTGGCGGTCGTCGGCCTCGGCTCGGGGGACACGGCCTGGGCCGCCGGCCTGCGGCCCGAGACAGAGTTGATCCGCGTGTACGAGATCTGCGCGCCCCAGCTGAGCCTGCTGCGGCGTCTGGCCGACGACGATCCGCCACTGCGGCTGCGCCGCTTCCTGCGCGACCGGCGCTTCGAGTTCGTGTTCGCCGACGGCCGCAACGCCCTGGAACGGAGCGAGGAGAGTTTCGACGTGATCGAGACCGACGCCCTGCATCCCCAGAGCGCCGGCAGCGGCAACGTCTACTCCTTGGAGTTCTTCCGCGCCTGCGCGCGGCGTCTCAATCCGGGCGGCCTCATGAGCACCTGGGCCCCCACGCCGCGCGTGTACGCGACCTTCCGCGCGGCCTTCCCTCACGTGGTGTCGCTCTCCGATGGGATCCTGCTGGTCGGCGCCAACGAGCCGATCCCGATCGAGCCCGCGGCCTGGCGGGCCCGGCTCCTGGAGCCGCGCGCCTTCGGCTACCTGGGCGAGCAACTCTTCCACGAGGTGCTGGCACGGCTCCAGAGCGCCGCCCCGTGGCAGCCGCGCCAGCAAGTGGACCTCGACCGCGACCTGTTCCCGCGCGACGAGTTCCGCACTCCTTAAGGCCGCTCCCGTGGGCTGCCGGGCTCGCAGGACGAAGGGAACGGCGGCCTGGAGCCGTCGTCTGGTAGTGACTTCCGCCCCGCCTCGAGTTGCCGCCAGGCGCGGACGGCGCTGTCGCGATTGGAGAAAGTCCGGACCAGATCCAGGATCGCCCCGCCCGGCGCGGGCTGGCCTGCCGGCGCCGCGCCCTCTCGCACGAGGTAGCTGATTGTCTCCCCGCGCCGCACGCGATAGAGGAAATAACGCTCGGGCCCGTCCCGATTCAGCTTCGAGGCGGCGGCCTGTGCGAGCGCCAGGAGGTCGATGGACGGCGCGGGGCCCGGTCGCAACTCGCGCATCTCGCCCTCGGTGGGGGCGCCCACCCCCGCCGGCTCGCAGCCGAGGTCGTCCACGAAGCGCTTCAGCAGACCTTCGGGGGACTGGGACTCCACGTCCACGGCGTCCTCGAAGCGCAGCGCACCCGCGTTCCCCAACACCTCCTCGACGTGGCGGTCCACGTCGAGTTTCAGACGTTCCTTCGGCCCGGGTTCCTCGGCGGGGGTCAGGTCCAGGAGCGCGGCGAGGGCCCACCCCCCCACGAGCAACCGGCTGGATCCCAGGGCCAGGTGGACACGCCGCCTGGAGCCCAGGTCGTCAACCCGCGAGCGCTCGCACCCCTCGCAGCGCCGCATCGATGTCCGCATCGTCGTTCACCAGGCTCGGTGCCAGGCGGGCATAAAGGGTCCGGTACGGCGCCACGCTGGCCATCACCCGGTGGCGCTGGGCGAGGCCCGTGGCGACGTGTTCGGCGCTGAGCCCGTCGATCTCGAAGCAGGTGATGCCCGAGGACAAGGCGGCGTCACGGGGAGTCCGCAACACGACCTTCGGGATGCTCGCCAGGCCGTCCTTCAGACGAGAGTTCAACTCGTGGATGCGCGATTCGATCCGCGCCTGTCCGATCCGGCCGTGAAGCTTGAACGCTTCCTCCAGGGCCCAGCGATGCTCGAAGGCATGGAAGCCCCCGGGGGTCATCTGGACCGCAAGCGGGCGCGCGGCCGCTGGCCGCACGCCCATCCACATCCCGAAGCTCGGCGCATCGAAGGTTGGAATCGTCGGCCGTGCCTCGGCCCAGGCCTGCTCCGAGCCCCACACCAGGCCCGTGCCCCGCGGCCCCAGGATCCACTTGTGGCAACCCGCGATGAAGAAATCGCAGCCGAGGTCCGCCACCCTCGTGTTTTCGGCGCCGAAGCCGTGAACGCCGTCCACGCACAGGAGCGCGCGGTCCTTCGGCGCGCGACCCCGGTTGGCGTCGGCGATGGCCGCGGCCATGGCGCGGATCGGGAGCTTGACGCCGCTCGACGAATGCACCCAGGTGACGCAGACGAAGCGGGTCGTCGGTCGGAGTGACCGACTCAGCGTCGACACGATCTGGTCCAAGCTGGCGGTTTCGGGGCGCGAGTACAGGGACACGCTGCGGACCCTGGCGCCGGTTCGCTCGGCCAGCAGCCGCAACGAGGTCTCGGTCGAGTAGTGGTCGTGGGTCGTGGTCAGGATCTCCTGCTGGGGCCGCAGCTTCAGGCCCGTGTAGAGGAGGCCCAGACCCATGGTGGTGCTGTCGGTGAGGGCGATCTCGGCTGGCTTCACACCCATGTACTCCGCCGCCGCCTGCAACGTGGCGGCCTCCAGGCGCTCTTCGTTCTCGAAGAAGAAGCGGATCGGGTTGGCGTCCAGGTCCCGCCGCAGGCGCTCGATGGCCTCGCGCACCGGGCGAGGATGCGAGCACAGGAAGAAGCTCGACAGGTGGGCGACACGTGGATCGAGCTCGAAGAGCGCCTTGACCTTGGCCCAGGAGTCCACGTCGGGGCTGGGCGGGTCCGGCGCCTGCGCCCCAAGTGGCCGCAGCGCGGGCGCAAACGCGCGCGCCCCGAGCAGCAGGCCGGTTCGAACCAGGAAACCTCGACGCTCCATCACCCCTCCTCTCGCGAGTCCGACGACGTGGCCAGGAACTCCTCCACGAGGCGCAAGGTCTCTTCGGGTCGCTCCTCCTGCGGCATGTGCCCGCAGGCGGGGAACACGACTCGCCGGGCCCCGGGAATCGCCGCGGCGAAGCGCTCCGCGTCGGCGACGGGGATCCATCGATCCTCGGCGCCCCAGATCACCAGCGTGGGCGCCCGCACCCCACCCAGCATCACCTCGAACTCCGCGGCGCTCGGGGCGGGCGTGTTCAGGAGCGCCCGCAGCGTGGCCAGGGCCCCCGGTCGCAGCAGCGGCGCCTCGTACTCGTCGATCTTCTCGCGCGTGATCCGCGTCTGGTCGTGGAACACCTGCCGAAGGCCCAGGGCCACCAGCGGACGCGGACGCGGCAGCAGCTCGACGGCCGAGCCCAGCATCCCTCCGAGGGCCCGCAAGAGCGCCGGACGCGACTCCGCGTCCATGCGAAATCCCGCGGCGTCGATCAAGACCAGGCCCGAGACGCGCCAGGGCTGCCGGGCGGCGACGAGGCAGGCCACGGCGCCCCCCAGGCTGTTGCCCACCAGGCGGGTCCGCGGGATCGCCAACCGGTCCAGCAGGCCGACCACGGCGTTACGCAGCCCCTCGGCGGACAACCCCGGCGCGAGATCCGAGCCGCCGAAGCCAGGGAAATCGAGTGCGATCACATCGTGTGTGGTGGCGAGGCCCGGCAGGACGTCCTTCCAGGTGTAGAGCGAGGATGCGATGCCGTGGAGCAGGACGACCGTGGGCCCGCGGCCACGACGGACGTAGCGGAGGCGCAGGCCCTCGACCCGCTCATAACGCGGCTCGAGCCGAGCGGCGGCCAGCCATGCCCCGGTGCTGGGCGCGGCCCGCGGCCAGAAGGCCATGACGCCGGCCAGGAGCACCACGAGCACCAGGGCCGCCGCGACGCGCCGCACTCCCTAGCCCTCCAGCAGGCGCCGGATCTCGGGGAGCGCCTCGCGGCAAGCCTCCGCGCCCTCGGCGAAAAAACGTGGGATGCGCCGCGGTTGCATCCAGCCCGACTCGCCCATCGCCGGCGCGATCACCAGGTCCGCGCCGAGCAACTCGCTGCGGGTACGACCGCGCAGCAGGGTGAGGCCGGCCCGCAGCGCCACGGCCACGAAGCTGTCCGCCCCCGGCCAGCGGGTTCCGCTGTTGCAATCGGCGGCGAGCACAGCGCCGCCCTCGCCCGCCATCTCCCGCGCATAACGGACCGGGATCACCTGGCTCACGCCGCCGTCGTAGAGCCTGCGGCCTTCGAGGAGCATCGGCGGGAACACACCCGGGAAGCTGCAGGATGCGCGCACGGCGTCTCGCAGGTTGCCGGAGGAGAAAACCACCGCCTGGCCCGTGTCCACGTCCGTGGCGAGGACACGCACCGGGACCCGGAGGCCTTCGAAACGCGACACGGGCAGGAACTCGTCGATCATGTCTCCGAGCTTCGAGCCCGAAAGCAGCCCGCCGCCCCAGCCACGCACCCACATCCAGGGGTGCAGCCGCGATGCCTGTTCCACCAGCGTGTCGAGGTCGGCGCCACCGGCCCAGGCCGCGGCGACGAGGGCGCCGCCGCTCACGCCGGCCAGCCCGGCGACACGAATCGTCGCCTCGTCCAGGGCCTTCAGCACACCCGCGTGGGCCGCGGCGTGGGCGCCACCGCCGGAGAGCGCGAGGTAGAGCGGCTTCATGGCGTAAGAGGCATTGTCGCGCATTCACGCCCAGCACCGTGACCCGGCCCGGGCGCGCTGGCCGGGGCTCCCAGGGGCGAGTCTTGACTCCCGGCGGCGGGCATTTTGTGGTAGGCTCACGCCGTTTCGACCGCTCTGACCGGCGCCCCGTTCCTCCCTCCTGCGCCGCTGAAGCGTGACGTGTCCCGCTTGAGGGAGGATCCATGGTGAACAACCGAGGCGCCGACGATCGGCGAGGCGCTCGTGAGGTTTCGCCCTCACCGAGGCTGCTGCTCTTGGACCAGGACCCCTGGTGCCGCGCCCTGGCCGACGGCGCTCTTCGCGCCCAGGGTTACCGAGTCGTCTGCACGGGCGATTCCGACACCGCCGCGCGCGTCGCCCGCGAGTTGTCCCCGGATCTCGTGATCGTGGACGTGGCGATTCCGATGCTCGAAGAGGTGCCCCTCGGCCAGCGCCGCACCACCGACCGTGCCCACGACGAGCCCTTCCCACTGGTGAGTCCCGGTTACTGCATCCTGCGTCCGCTGGAGCTCGAGCCGTCGGGCGCCATGCGCCCGGTGGTGATGTTGAGGCACGACGCGGGTGACGGCGACGGCGTCCGCACCACCCGCTTCGCCGTCCTGGGTTACGTCTCTAAGCCCTTCACGCCCTACGCGCTGATCCGGAACCTCGAGTCCCACGTCGGCCGGCTGCGGGCCCGGCTCCAGGCGGGGAGCGCGCCGGTCCAGCCCGCGAACGGCAACACTCCACCCGCGGCCTTCGAGGGCGCGGTCGAGGCCTTGGGCGTGCCCGCGGTCCTCGAGATCCTGCACTTCAACCAGCTCTCGGGCGTGTGTACCTTCGAAGCCCCGGGAGGCCGGAAGGCGGAAGTCCAGTTCCAGAGCGGAGAGGTGATCGGGGCGCGGACCGTGGACGGCGCCCACGGCGCCGATGCGATCTTCCGGCTGGTGACGTGGACCGACGGGCGCTTCGTGTTCCACGTCCGCTCCTTCGGCGATGACACGCGGACGTTGTTGCGCTTCGAGCAGATGATGCTGGAGGGCATGCGGCGTCTCGACGAAGAGCGCACCTTTCCCTTCGAGATGATGATGGGGATCTCTCCGCGCATCGGCAGCTCCTAGGCCGTCGGCGGCGGCGCCTCGGTCGCCTGGCTCAGTACTTCACGGAGCAGCCGTAGGGCGTGCTGGTCGCCACCGTCACGGCCTTGCCGGCCAACGCCTCGTCGAGGGCGGTCGAGACGAAGTTCTTCGCCGTGGCGACGTCGGCGGGGTCTGTCGACGGCCTGTCGTCGATGCCACCGGCGTAGATCAGTGTTCCGGCGGGATCGATGACGTACATGTGGGGCGTCGTCTTCGCGCCATACGCGCGTCCCACCGTGCCGTCGCTGTCGAGCAGGTAGGCTGAAAACGCCGCGGAGTGGCTCTTCGAGCGGGATTTGATCTCCGCGGCACCGAAGTGCCCCTGCTTGCCGGGCGCCGACGAGTTGATGGCCAGCCAGGCGACACCCCTGCCGGCATAGGCCTTCTGCAGTCTGGGCATGTTGCCGCTGCCGTAGTGCTTCTGGACGAACGGACAGTCGTAGTTCACCCACTCGAGCACGACGAACCTGCCTCGGTAGGACGACAACGCGTGTTTGCCGCCCTCGACGTCGGTGAGGGCGAAGTCGGGCGCGGCCTGGCCGACGGCCGCGGCGGCCGCCGAGGGGGTCGGCTGCAGCGTTACCAGGCCGGCGGCCAACAGGCCGAGGCCGACGATCACGGCGAATCGCTTCATCGGGTCATGCCTCCTGCGGGAATCAAAGCTCGTCGAGGGCGGCGAGCACGCTGCCCGGCGTCAGCACCTCGGGCAGCAGGCGCGGGGGCTGGGCGGGTTCGCGGCCGTAGAGGGCGTACAGGGGGACGCCCTGGCGTCCGTGTTCGGCGAGAGCGCGCGTGATCGTTTCGTCGCGGAGCGTCCAGTCCGCCCTCAAAAGCACGACACCCTTGGCGCGGAAGCGATCACGCACCACGTCGCGCTCGAGAGCCAAACGCTTGTTGACCTGGCAGCTCAGACACCAGTCCGCGGTGAAATCCACGAACACCGGCGTGCCCGCAGCGCGCAAGCTCGCCAGGCGCTCCGGCGAGAAGGGAGCCCAGCCATCGGCGAGTCGGGCGCCCTTCTGGGGCGTCGCCTGGGCCTGTTGCAGCCCCACCAGCAATCCGGCGCACACGAACGCGCTGGCCGACAGGAGCCCCAGCGCGCGGCGTGGTCCGGCGGTGCTCGCCGCCCGTCGGTAGGCCCAGGCGCCACACGCCACGAGCAGCAACGCGCACAACAACCAGCCGACCGCGTCGATGCCGACCTGGCGGCCGAAGAGCCAGACCAGGAACGCCACCGTGCCCAGGAGGGGGAAGGCCATCGCCTGCTTGAAGGTGTCCATCCAGGCGCCGGGACGCGGCAGACGCCTCAAGAGGGCCGGCGAGGAGGCGAGCAACACGTAGGGCGCCGACATGCCGATACCGAGCATGCTGAAGACCAGGAGCGTCACGGGCGCCGGCTGTCCGAGCGCGAAACCCAGGGCCGAGCCCATGAACGGGGCGGTGCAGGGGGTGGCGACCAGGGTGGCGAGCGCGCCGTTCCAGAACGAGGCCGCCAGGCCTCTGGAGCCGCTCGCCAGGTTCCCAGCCGCGCTCAGCGACTGCCCCAGCACGAACACGCCGAGCAGGTTGAGGCTGAGCAGCAGGAAGAGCATGGCGAGGAACACCACGAAGCCCGGGGACTGCAGCTGGAAACCCCAGCCGATCTGCTCGCCACCCGCCCGCACGGCCAGCAGCCCGAACGCCAGCGCCAGGAAAAACACCACGACCCCCGCGCTGAATGCCAGGGCATGGGCCAGCGGGCCGCGCCCGTCGGCGCCGTGGCGGATGAACCCCAGCACCTTGAGCGATAGGACGGGCAACACGCAGGGCATCAGGTTGAGCACAAGGCCGCCCACAAAGGCGAATGCCAGGGCCAGCGGCAGGGTCGCCACGCTGGCGCCGGCCGGAGCCGCAGCCGTGTTTGGCGCGCCCGCGAGGGCAGCGCCCTCGATCAAGACATCCACCTCGAAGGCGGCGTTGTCCAGCTGCAGCACGCCATCGAGCCGCCGGGGTAACGAGCCGTTGACCGCCCGTGGCAGCAGCAGCTCGAAGCCCTCGCGCAGCCGCCTCAGCTTTTGCGGCAGCGCCTGCTCGATCACGCCGGCCCGCCCCGGGTAGAAGTACGCCTCGCGCGGACGCGCCGCGCCGACGACCTGCAGCTTCAGCTCGGCCGGCGACGCGGTCACCTTGGGCGTGAAGGTTGGCGTCACCGGCACCCGCTCGAGGGCGCTCTTGATGGCCGCCGCGTGCTCCCCTGTTGCGGGCGGTGCGTCTGCGACCGGCATGGCGATCTCGAGCTGGGCCTTGGCGGGAAGGCAGACCTGCTCGCACTCGAGCCAATCGACGCGGGCCGCCAGGGTGACCACGGAGGCAACGACACCTGCGGGCGGCCGAATCTCGGTCAGCAGCCACACCTCGTCCGCGTAGCCGTAGCTCATCAGTGGATCGGTCGGGAATCGGTGAGGCGCGGGCCAGCGGATGTCGCCGGCTCTGAAGCCTTCAGGCAACGTCCAGCGGATGCGCGTGGGCAGGCCCGAGTCCCCCGGGTTTTTCCAGTACGTGTGCCAGTCCTTCTCCATCTCCAGTCGCAGGCCGACCCAGAAGGGGCGGCCGGGCTGAATGGATGCGACCTCGGGAGCCAGCGTGGCCCGGACGTGTTTGCTCGAGCCGGTCGCTGACGCGTCCGCCAACGTAGGGGCCGTCAGCGCGGCTGCGAGGAGAAAGACGCGGGTGCCGTGAGCCATCCTGATGAGGATACGCGGGATTGACGGTGCGGGACGCGCGCGCCGCGTCAAAAGGTGTCAAGAGGCGGCCGCGCGCCTCGGGGCTTCTGTCCGGGCGCGTGTCCCGCCGCAGACCGGCTACGGCGCCGGCGCGGGGGACTCGGCCAGCGGCCTCACCTCGATCGCGCCGTGGACCGCTCCCGGCATGCGGGCGGCGATCCCGACCGCCTCCTCGAGGTCTCTCGCCTCGACCAGGAAGTAGCCCCCGAGTTGTTCGCGGGTCTCCGCGAAGGGCCCGTCCGTGACCACCCGCTTGCCCTCGCGGACCCGGACGATCGTGGCCGAAGACACCGGGTGGAGCCTGGAGCCGTCCAGGTAGTTGCCTTGGGCCTTGAGCTGCTCGCGGAGCTGACGATACTCCGCCATCATTCTCTGCTGGTCGGTCTCACTCAGCCGCTCGAAGGCGGCCTCTTCCGCGTGGATCATCAATAGGTATTTCACGGTTCCCGCCTCCGCTGGTAGGTCGAACGGGCGAAGCCCGGATCGACACCGGGACGCCAGAATACCTACCATCGGGCATGTTCCGGGAGGGGGCGGAAGCGGTCGAGGCTGTGTATCGCTCCGATTGGGGTCGCATCGTCGCCACCCTGATCCGGCTGCTCGGAGACTTCGACCTGGCCGAAGAGGTTGCCCAGGAGGCCTTCGCGATCGCGGTCGATCAGTGGCGGACCTCCGGCGTCCCCGACTTCCCCCGCGCCTGGATCGTCCGGACGGCGCGCAACAGGGGAATCGACCGACTGCGGCGCCAGGCCCGTCACCGGGAGGCGCTGGAGGCGCCCGGGGAGGCCTGGTGGTCACGATCGGCAGAGCAGCCCGACTACGACACCAGCGACATCACCGACGACCGCTTGCGCCTCATCTTCACCTGTTGCCACCCTGCGCTCCCGCCCGAGGCGCAGGTGGCGCTGACGCTGCGGACGCTTTGCGGCCTCGAAACCGACGAGATCGCGCGGGCGTTCCTGGTGCCGACCGCGACGATGGCGCAGCGTCTGGTGCGCGCGAAACGCAAGATCCGCGACGCCGGCATCCCCTACGCCGTGCCGGAGACGCGGGCGATGCCGGAGCGGCTCGATGCCGTGCTCACCGTCCTGTACCTCGTGTTCAACGAGGGTTATGCGGCCACCCGTGGCGACCGGATGTTGCGGCCGGACCTGTGCGCCGAGGCGATCCGGCTGGCCCGCTTGCTGCGCAGCCTGCTCGAGCCGAGGCCGCCGGCCGAGGCGACCGCGCTGCTGGCGCTGATGCTGCTCCACGATTCGCGCAGCGCCGCGCGCCTCGACGCCGCGGGTGACCTGGTCACTTTGGAGGAACAGGACCGCAGCCTCTGGGACCGGGAGCAGATCGCTGCGGCACTACCCCTGGTCGAGGAAGCGCTGCAGGACCGACCCGGTGCCTTTGCGCTCCAGGCCGCGATTGCCGCCCTGCACTGCCAGGCGCAGCGGGCCGAGGACACGGATTGGCTGCAGATCGTCCACCTCTACGACCTCCTGGAGGAGCTCCAGCCTTCACCTGTGGTCTCCCTGAACCGTGCGGTCGCGGTGGCGATGCTGGATGGTGCCGCCCCGGGACTCGCCCTCATCGAAACGTTGGCGGCCGCGGGTGACCTGGACGGCTATCACCTGCTGCATGCGGCGCGCGCCGACCTGCTGCGCCGGCTGGGCGCCCCGCGGGATGCCGCCAAGAGCTACGCGCGGGCCCTGGAGCTCGTCACGAACCCGAACGAGCGCCGATTCCTGGAAAAGAGGCTCCGCTCGCTCGCGCCCTGAGTGCTACGATCCTCGGCCGTGCGTCTGCATCTCGTGGACGGCACCTACGAGTTGTTTCGAGCCTATTACGGCGCGCCGCCCGCGCGCGCTCCGGATGGACGCGAGGTGGGGGCCATCCGCGGCCTGCTCCGGACTCTGCTCTCTCTCGTCAGCGAGGCCGGCGTCAGCCACGTCGCATGCGCCTTCGATCGCGTGATCGAATCCTTCCGCAACGACCTGTTCCCCGGCTACAAGACCGGCGAGGGCGTGCCCGAGGACCTGATGGCGCAGTTCCCCCTGGCCGAACGCGCGACCGCCAGCCTGGGCCTCGTGGTGTGGCCCATGGTCGAGTTCGAGGCAGACGATGCGCTGGCGACGGGCGCGGCACGTTGGGCGAACCAGCCCGACGTCGAGCAGGTCGTGATCTGCTCGCCGGACAAGGACCTGGCTCAGTGTGTGCGCGGATCGCGGGTCGTGTGTCTCGACCGCATGCGCCGGCGCGTTCTCGACGAGCCTGCAGTCGTCGCCAAGTTCGGCGTGGGCCCCGCCTCGATCGCCGACTGGCTGGCCCTGGTCGGTGACAGCGCGGACGGCATACCGGGCATCCCCGGCTGGGGAGCCAAGTCCGCGGCAGCCGTCCTCGCGCGTTACGGCCATATCGAAGCGATCCCGGACGACGCCGCAGCCTGGGACCTGCCGGTGCGAGGCGCGGCGAAGCTGGCCCGAGCCCTCGCGGAGCGCAGGGAGGATGCCGCGCTGTACCGGCGCCTGGCCACGCTGCGCGAGGACGTCCCGCTGGCCGAGGGCCTCGCCGGACTCCAATGGCGCGGGGTCCGGCGGGCTGAGCTCACGGCGTTGTGTCACGAGCTCGGCGAGACGGAGCTGCTCGAGTGGAAGTGGAACGCCTGAACCCGCATCTCCTCGGTTTCGGGCTGGACGTGGTGGCTGAAGTGCGCTAGTCTCCTTCAGGTAAACTGAGGGACGATGACCGACCCGGACAAGTCGCTGGACGTGTTGCCTGGAACCCTCGACCTGCTGATCCTCAAGACGCTGGCCCTCGAACCCCAACACGGCTGGGGCATCGGCCAGCGCATCCAGCAGACCTCGCGGGTCTTCCAGATGAAGCTCGGATCGCTGTATCCCGCCCTCCAGAGGCTGGAGCAGGCGGGTTTGATCCAGGCCCAGTGGCGTCAGTCCGACAACAACCGCCGCGCACGTTACTACAGGCTCACGCGCCTCGGGCAGAAGCGCCTCCAGATCGAGATCTCGGCGTGGCAGCGTTTGGCGGCTGGCGTGACGCGGATCGTCGAGTCGACGTAGACGGGGGCGAAGGAGGGCAGCCATGGCAAGGGCCCTGAGTTATCTCCGCGAGATCGTGAACCGCAGACGCCGCCGGCGTGAGACCCACGAGGAGTTGCTGGACCACGTCGAGAGGTTCGTCGCCCAGGAGCTGCGGAAAGGCGCGAGCGAGTCCGAGGCTCGACGCCGCGCGCGTTTGGAGTTGGGCGACGTTCTGCCGGTGGCCGAAGAGCTCGCCGATCGACGGCCGGGCGCGTACCTGGAGGCTCTGGGGCGCGACCTGCGGCTGGCCCTTCGCGCACTCTCTCGCGCCCGTGCCTTCACCTTCGTATCCGTCCTGCTGATTGCCCTGGGCGTCGGCGCGAGCACGACCCTGTTCACCCTGGTCGAGCGCGTGTTGTTCCGCCCGCTGCCGTTCCCGGAGCCCGGCCGCCTGGTGCGGCTATTCGAGACGAGCCCCGAGCGCGGAGTCGCGCATACGGGTGTGGCTCGCGGCAACCTGGCCGCGTGGCGCAGCGAGGCCCGCCTGTTCGAAGGTTTGGCGGCCGGCTACGCCATGGGCCGAACCTTGAGCGACGACCAGGGCTCCGAGGTGATCCTGACGGCCCAGTTCACATGCGACCTGTTTCCGATGCTGGGCGTGCGCGCGCTTCACGGCCGGACGTTCTCGAACCAGGAGTGTCGAAGGGCCGTCTACAGTGGCGCGGCTGCCCCCAAGGGTGCCGATCCGGTGCTGGTGCTCGGCCACGGCTTGTGGACCCGGCGCTTTGGCGCGGATCCGAGCGCCGTCGGCCGGACGGTCCAGCTGGAGCGACGGTCGTTTCGCATCGTGGGCGTCCTGCCGAACGACCTGTGGCTGCCCGAGCCCGGCGTCCAGGCCTTCCTCCCCTGGACCCTCGATGAGGAGCTGAACCACGACCAGCGCTACACGACGGCGATCGGCCGCCTGCGCGCCGGCGTCACGGCAGCCGCCGCCGAGAGCGAGCTGGACGCCGTCGCGGGACGCCTCGCCAGCGAGCGCCCCGAGACGAACCGGGGCTGGGGCATCGCGCTCCTGCCGCTCCACGAGCACGTCACCGCGAGGGCCCGGCCCGTGCTGCTGCTGCTGCTGGGGGCCTCGGGCCTGGTGCTGCTGATCGCCTGCAGCAACGTGGCGCTCCTCTTCTTCGCCCGCGGGCAGGCCCGCTCCCGGGAGTCCGCACTGCGCCTCGCCCTGGGCGCGGCCCGCTGGCAGCTGCTGCGCCTGGGGCTGTTCGAGGCCGGCATCCTGGCGGCCCTCGGGGGCGCCCTGGGCGCGGCGTTCGCGGGGATCGCCCTGGCGTGGGTCCCGCGGCTGTGGGCCGACCTGCCGCGCCGGGGCGAGCTCGACCTCGACGCCACCGCGCTGGGCTTCGCCGTCCTGGCGACGCTCCTGGCCGCGCTGATCGCCGGGGCGTTGCCGGCGTGGCGCTCGGCGCAGCCCGACCCGCGCGAAGCGTTCGGCGACGGCCCGCGGACCACCGCCAGCAGGCCGACTCAGGCGGCCCGCGACGCCTTGGTCGTCGCCGAGATCGCCCTCACCGTCGTCCTGTTGGCCGGTGGGGGCCTGCTCGTGCGCAGCGTCTCCGCGCTCCAGGCCGCCGATTCCGGCTTCGACGCCGAGGACGTGCTGGTCGCGCCGATTTTCCTGGACGCGCAGGGCTACGACAGCGGCGAGAAGTCGCGGGTGTATTACGCGCAGGTCTTCGAGCGCCTCCGGAGCCTGCCAGGCGTGGTGGCGGTCGGCGGCGCCACGGCGCTGCCCACGAGCCCGCTCGGCCCGGACTTCGCGCGCCCGGTCTGGCCGGCCGAAGCTGGGAAGCACGATCACAACGTGAAGCAGGCCTCGATCCGAATCATCACCCCCGACTATCTCGACGCGCTCCGTATCCCGCTCGTCGAAGGTCGGGGTTTCTCGGCCGGCGATGGTCCAAACGCCAAGCCGGTGCTGGCCGTGAGCGAGACCCTCGCGCGCGCGTTGTGGCCGGCCGAGAGCGCCGTCGGCAAGAGCCTGATCGTCGACTACAGCACCTCGGGCACCTATCCCTACGAAGTCGTCGGCGTCGTTGCGGACGTGCGGTTCCACGGCCCGCGCAGCGAGGCCCAGAGCGCCGTCTACTTCCCTCACGCGCAGCGGTCCTACCTGGTCCTGAACGTCGCCGTGCGCACGAAGCCCGGCGCGCCGCCCCTGGCCGCGGAGCTGCGGCGGGTGCTGCACGAGATCGATCCCCAGAAGCCTGCCCACGGCGTGAGTCGTCTGAGTGACCTGTTGGGAGCGACCTTTGCCCACGAACGCCGCGCCATGCAGCTGTTCGTGGCCTTCGCGGCTGTGGCGTGCCTGCTCTCGGGCCTGGGCGTCTACGGCATGCTCGCCTACCGCGTGCGGCAGCGCTCTGCCGAGATCGGCGTTCGGGTGGCGCTCGGCGCAACCCGCACGCGGGTCGTCCGCTACGTCGCGGGCGAAGCGGCACGGCTATGGCGCGGGGCATGCTCCTGGGGCTGCTCGGGGCGCTGGTCGGCGGCCGCCTTCTGAGCGGACTGCTCTACGGCGTCGGGCCGGCGGATCCGGTGACCGCCGTCGCCGTACTCGCCACGCTCGCCGTCCTCGGGGCTCTCGCCACCTGCCTGCCGGCGCTGCAGGCCGCAAGCGTCGACCCGGCGTGCGTCCTGCGGCGGGCCTGACCGGCCCGACCGCTCCGAGCCATCGGATGGACACCAGATTCCGGGTGCTGCCGGCCCTGCACCGCTCCCATGGAGTCGGCGTCCACCACCTGGCCAAGGCGCACGTCGCCAACGTTCTGGCGGCGGGCTGCTAGAGGGCGCGGGGACACGAGCGCGGTGCACGAAGCCGCCGCCAGGCTGTTCGTCGATCGGGCCGAGCTGCCGGCCGTCCTGGGCGCCGGCCTCGCCGGCCTTGGAACCCTCGCCGCCGACGACCCGGAGCGACCGGCCGCCGTACGCATCTCGATCGGCTGCTACGAGATCTTTGGTGGCGATCCTACGGCCGCAGGCGCCGCCGCTCTGGTTCGGAGCGCGCGGCTTCCGAGCGAGCTGGCTTACGGGGCGGATCCAACCTGGCGGCGCCTCATCACAGAAGTCCACGGCGACTCCCTGATCGACCGGCCGATGCGGTGCTTCGACCCTTCGGGGCTCGACGCCGACGCCCTGCGCGCGGCCAGCCTGCGGCTTCCGAGCGGGTTCGAGGTGTTGCGGATGGACTCCCGCCTGGCGGAGCAATTGGACTCTGGCCTCGAGCCTCACGCTTTGCAGGTGTATCCGAGCCGCGAGGTCTTCGCGAGGGAGGGCGTCGGCTTCGCCGCCGTCACGCGCGGCCGTGTGGCCTGCGCCGCCACCAGTTATGCCGCCTGCCCGGGCCAGATCGAGGTCGCCATCTCCACCCGCCAGCTGCAGCGCGGCCGCGGCCTGGCCCTGGCCACGTCCGCGCGACTCTTGCTCCACTGTCTCGGAGCCGGGATCCTGCCGCACTGGAACGCCTCGAACCCGGTCTCGCAGCGTCTGGCCTTGCGGCTGGGTTATAAGGAGGCGGGTCTCTGCGAGATCCTTTACCTGCGTTAGACACCATGCTGGCCGCGTTCGGCATCCGCTCGCATTCGGGTTGGGCCACCCTGGTGGTCGCGACCGGCGCCGCGCCGCGCGGGAGCGTCGTTGAGCGCCGGCGCATCGAGCTGATCGAGGCGGGCATTCCCCGCCAGCCCTACCACGCGGCCGAGCCGCTCGCCCTCGCCAGAGCCGAGGCTCTCGTCGGTCGGGCCTGGGCATCGGTGGCACGGGTGACGCGCGCGAGTCTCGCCGCGGCCCTGGCCGACGCCCGCAGCCGAGGGCTCGAGGTCCAGCGCGCCGGCCTGCTGACGGGCTCGGGTCGTCCGTTGCCGGACCTCGAGGGAATCCTGAAGTCACACGCGCTGATCCACGCAGCCGAAGGTGAGTTGTACCGCGCTGCCCTCGGCAAGGCCTGTGAAGCGGCAGGCCTGGTCGTGGTCGGGATCCGGGAGAGGGAGATCAGGGCGCGCGGCGCCGAGATGCTGGGTGGCGCGCAGGCGCTGCAGAAGCGGCTGTTGGCATTGGGCCGGGAGTTGGGTCCTCCCTGGCGCGAGGACGAGAAGCACGCGGCCCTCGCCGCCTGGGCGGCGCTGGGGCGCGTGTCGCCGGCCTAGCCGTCCACTCCTCGTCGACGTGGAGCGCGGGAGCCGTCAGGCACTCACTTGGCGAGGCGCCAGACGTACGTCCGGGTCTCCTTCCAGGCACCATCCACCCAGTCGAACGATTTCGAGCGTCGTTCGCCGGCGACGCTCGTCTCGGTGTGGCGCAATTTCCAGGCGCGCCCGTCCGGCTCGTGGAACGTCTGCTCCAACTCCGTGCCGCCGTCCGGCGCCGGCTTCATCGGGCCTTGGCCCAGACTCCCCCACGCGCCGAATTGGTGGAGGATGGCCTGGCGCTCAGCCGGGTGCCAGACCAGGCGGTATTCCCAGAACGACGCCTTTTCCTCCCCTTTGGAGATTCCGTACAGTCGCCCCTTCACGGACTGGCGCCCGATCCCCCAGGTCCACTCCAGGCCGTAGGCGTCCCACGGCTCTTGCTCGCTCCGGTAAGCCGAGTTGTCGGCCACCCAGCGCCCGCCTCCTGCTGTGAGGTCCTCGAACTCGGCGCGGAGCCACTCGGGCGGCCCCTGGGCCAGGGTCGCCTGGCCGTCTGCCGCCAGCGATACGACGCCGACGAGCAACACGAGGCCAACCGGCCAGCCAGGTCGTGTGCGATTCGCGATCATCGTCAATCTCATGTCCTCCCGCGTTGTAATGATGCGCCCTCCCGAGGCGGCTGCGTCCACGGCCGCCTCCGAGCGCTTCGGGTAGCGGGGACTGGCCGGCCACGTCCCGCCGCGTCTTTGCGCATGCTGGAGTTCGTTCGCTCCGAGGCTCGCCTAGGGTTGGGCCGCCCCAGCCTGGTCGCGCCAGTTGAGCACAAGTTGGACGCCGCTCGCCGCGTCGCCGCGTGCGCTCTCCACCATCACGAGGTGACGGCCGTCGGGCGTGGCGTCGAAGTTTGGAATACCCATCCCTCGCCCCGGGTCCAACTCGTACTCCCCGTCGAAGAGCTTGCGCGGCCGTTCGAAGGGAACCGGCCCTCCCGCGGCGACCCGGACGCTGAACACGGCTCGTTGGTGGCGATACAGCAGCTCGCCACCCTGGTTGGGCCAGATCGGCTCTGTGCCCCCGGCGCTCGAGAGCGTCCACTTCTCGCCCGTGGGCGGATAGGGCTGCACGTGGATCTCGTCGCGTCCCGTCTCGTCCGAGACGTAGGCCAGCCAGCGCCCGTCGGGAGAAAAGGCCGGAGCCCGCTCTTCGAACTCCGTGGCGAGGAAGGGAACCGGCTCGCCCCCCGGGGCGAGCAGGAGGATGTCCCGGGCGGTCGAGGGGCGCAGCTCGTAAAACGCGAGCTGCCGGTCGTGCGGGCTCCAGGATCCGGGGTACTGGCGGTGGCCGTCCTCCCACAACAGGCTGGGCTCCGTCGTCTGGTCGATGCCCTTCCAGTAGAGGCTGTAGGGACCGCCACGGCCAGAGGCGAACGCGATCTTGCGCCCGTCGCGCGTCCAAGTGGGGATGATGTTGTCGCCGGTGTGGGTCAGCCGGGAGCGAACGCTGCGCTCGACGTCGTAAACCCAGATGTCGCCCTCGGCGTGTACGGCGAGGCGGCGACCGTCCGGCGACCAACGCGGCCACGCGAAGTCGCGCTGGTCCAGCAGCAGGTCCCGAGCCTCCCCCTGACGATCCACCAGCACCAGCCGGCGTCTTTTACCGATCCCTCGGGGGAAGTACACGAGCGTCCCATCGCCCGCGACCGCAAACTGGGCCGTGCCGCCCCAGCTGATCTGAACGTCCTCCGGAATGGCCACAGGATCACCCATCACCCGAGCACCGTCGTCGGCCAGTCGGGCCATCCAGAGAGACCCGGATCGCGCGAAGACAAGACGGGAGGGGGCCACCAGCCGCGGAGTCAACCCCCGAAACCACCTGCGCTGCTCACCGGTGCGGCGGTCGAGCGCCACGATCCACGCCGAGTCGAGCGAGCCCGTCCAGACCGTGAACAGGACGACCTGGGTTCCGGGGAGGACCAGGGGATCCACGTGCTCCACACCCTGGGCCGGACCGAGGCTCGTGAGCGCCTGCCGCGCCCCGCCCGCGGCCGCGACCCGCCACAGGCCCGCGCGATCGGCGAAGACGATCTGCTCGTCCGCGCCCCAGCTGCCGCCGCGATACGCCTCCGCCGCGCACAGCGGCGCTGGCGTCCCTCCCTTGGCCGGGACCTTCACGAGCTGGCCGCCGGCGGCAAACGCGATCCATCGGCCGTCGGGAGAGAAGAAGGGGCCCCGGGCTCCTTCCGTTCCGGTGAGCGGCACGGCCTCTCGACCCGACATCGGCCGTGAGTAGAGCCGTTCGACGCCGGCGGAGCTGGCCGTATAGACGAGTTGTGTCCCGTCGGGCGAAAGGGCCGCCACCACGTGGTCGCGACCGGCCGGAGATGGGGCGGGTGCCAGCGGAACCAGCGCCCGGACCAGGACTCCCGGGCGTGCTCGAGGGGCCCGCCCCGTCAGCCAGCCCACAAGTGTCGTCGCCACCAGGCCGGCGAGGGCGACGACGACGACGAAACCCCTCGACGGGGTGGTGTTGCCGCGCGGGCTTGCCTCCGGCCGCTCCTCGCTCAGGGCCTCGTCAAGCTCGATCTGCACGTCGCCCATGTCCTGCAGCCTCCGGCGACGGTCCTTGTGAAGGCAACGTCTCAGGAGACGGCGCAGCCCCGCCGGCGTCGCGGGGGGCAGTGCGGTCCAATCGACCTCGTCGCGCAACACGGACGCCAGGGTTTCCGGGGCGCCCTTTGCCCGAAACGCCTTCCTTCCACTCAGCATCTCGTAGAGCACACACCCGAATGCCCAGATGTCCGTGCGCTTGTCCACGGGCTCGCCGCGCGCCTGCTCCGGGCTCATGTAGGACGCCGTGCCCAGCAGGACGCCGATCTCTGTTCGGAAGCTGTCCTGGTCGTCGGGCGCGTCGCCGGTCGGCGCGTCGGTTGCTTCCGGTTGGGACTTTGCGAGTCCGAAGTCGAGTACCTTGACCACCCCCTGCGCGTCGATCTTGACGTTGGCCGGCTTGAGATCGCGGTGGACGATGCCTTTGCGATGGGCCTCGGCCAGGGCCTGGGCCACCTGCATCGAGATCGCCACCACCTCCTCGACGCTGGGAGCGCCCCGGGACAGCCGCTGCTCCAGGGTCTCTCCTTCGACCAGCTCCAGGACCAGATGCGGGCGGTCCTGGACCAACACGAGGTCGTAGATGGCGGCGACGTTGGGGTGGTTCAAGGCGGCGAGGACCTTGGCCTCGCGTCGAAAGCGCTCCAGGAACGACGCAGCAGAGGAGTCGGCGCCCAGGATCTTGATCGCGACCTGCCTGCCCAGCTTCCGGTCCTTGGCCCGATAGACCTCGCCCATGCCGCCCCGGCCGAGGCGCCCCAGGATCTCGTACTGCTCGACGCTCTCCCCGACTGCGTAAAGGCGCTGGCCCGAGCGTTCGCTCCCCGTGGCGTGCCGGACCGGCCCCGTCATGGTGCCGACGCTGGGGAGGTCGTCGACCTCGCGTTGTGCCTGGTCGAGACGCCGCTCCACCTCAGCGCGCAGCGCCGCGTCGCCGGCGCAGGCCTCGTCCAGGTACCGGGCCCGCTCTCCGGGCGCCCGATCCAGGGCCGACTGGAGGATGCCGGCGGCTCCGGCCCGGTGACGGGAATCACTCAAGCTCAGCCCCGCCCTGCTGCGAATTCTCCATCCACGACGCGACGCGATGATAGGTGGACCGAGGAGCGCAAGCAACGGTCGACGCGGGCACCGGCTCTCCGATCGCCGCCTGGAGAACCCGGGCCGGCCACGCGGCTACGCCCCCGCGTGGATCTCCTGGAGGCTGAGCACGTCGAGGCCGTGTTCGCGCAGCGCCCGGATCGCCTGCACGGTCGCCGCGGTTCCGGTCAGGGTGGTGACGCACAACACGCCGTGCAGCGTCGCGCTCTTGCGAATCGCGCCGTCGTCGTAGAAGGACTCGCGCCCCAGCGGCGTGTTGAAGACGATGGCGATCTTGCCGCTCTTGATGTGGTCCACCACGTTGGGCCGGCCCTCGTTGACCTTGAGCACCATCTCCGCCGCCACGCCGTGAGCGTTCAGGAACTCGGCGGTGCCCGAGGTGGCGTAGATCTGGAAGCCCATCTCCCGCAGCGCCCGGGCGTGGGGCAGGACACCCCCCTTGTCGAAGTCGTTGACGCTGATGAACACCGAGCCCGACTCCGGCATGCTGAAGCCTGCCGCGGCCTGCGCCTTCGCGAAGGCGACGCCCAGGTCCTTGGAGATCCCCATCACCTCGCCCGTGGACTTCATCTCCGGGCCGAGCAGGATGTCGACGCCTGGGAACTTCAGGAACGGGAACACCGACTCCTTCACGAAGAAGCGCCGCACCTCCAGGTCATCGGTGATGCCCTGTGACAGCAGCGACTGCCCCACCATCACCTTGGCGGCGACCTTGGCCAGCGGCACACCCGTCGCCTTGCTGACGAAGGGCGTGGTGCGCGAGGCGCGCGGATTCACCTCGATCACGTAGACCACGTCGTTCTTGATCGCGTACTGGACGTTCATCAGCCCGCGCACGCCCAGGGCCAGGCCCAGCTGGCGTGTGTAGTCGCGGATGGTCTGGAGGTGCGGCGGCGCGATTTTCCAGGTCGGCAGCACCATCGCCGAATCGCCGCTGTGGATGCCGGCCTCCTCGATGTGCTGCAGGATGCCGCCGATCACGACCCGCTCGCCGTCGCCCACCGCGTCCACGTCCACTTCGTAGGCGTCCTCGAGGAAGCGGTCCACCAGCACCGGGTGCTCCGGCGACGCCTTGACGGCCTCGCGGGCGAACTCCTCGAGGCGCGCCTCGTCGTAGACGATCGCCATCGCCCGACCGCCCAGGACGTAGCTCGGGCGCACCAGGACCGGGTAGCCGATGCGGCGCGCTACGGCCTTCGCCTCCTCGATTGAGCTCGCCGTTCCGCTCTCGGGCTGCGCGATGCCGAGCTGCGTCAAGAGGGCGCTGAAGCGCTTGCGATCCTCGGCCAGGTCGATGGCGTCGGGGCTGGTGCCGAGGATCCTGACGCCGGCCTGGTGAAGGGGAACCGCGAGCTTCAGCGGAGTCTGGCCTCCAAACTGGATCACGACTCCCTCGGGCTGCTCGAGCTCGACGATGTTCATCACGTCTTCGAAGGTCAGGGGCTCGAAGTACAGCCGGTCGGAGCTGTCGTAGTCGGTCGAGACGGTCTCCGGGTTGCAGTTGACCATGATGGTCTCGTAGCCGGCTTCCTTGAACGCGAAGGACGCGTGGCAGCAGCAGTAGTCGAACTCGATGCCCTGGCCGATGCGGTTCGGACCGCTGCCGAGGATCATCAGTTTCCTGCGCTGGGTCGGCGCCGCCTCGCACTCCCGTTCGTAGGTCGAGTACAGATAGGGCGTGAAGGACTCGAACTCCGCCGCGCAGGTGTCGACGCGCTTGTAGACCGGGGTGATGCCCGCCGCCCTGCGTCGCGCCCGCAGCTCGAGCTCGCTGGCCCTGGTGAGCTGACCCAGGCGCGCGTCCGAGAAACCCAGACGCTTGGCCTCGCGCAGCGTCGCGTCGTCGATACCCGGGCCGATTCGCTTCTCGAGGTCCACGATCTGCTGCATCTGGTCCAGGAACCACGGATCGATGCCGGTCATGCGGTGGATGCGCTCGTGGCTCCAGCCCAGGTCCAGGGCCCGCTTCACGTAGAAGATGCGGTCCGGGTCCGGCGTGAGCAGCTTGCGTTTGATGCGGGTGTCGTCGATGTCCGCACGGGCGAAGCCCGAGGACCCGATCTCCAGGCCACGCAGGCCCTTCTGCAGCGCTTCCTTGAAGGTGCGCCCGATCGCCATCACCTCGCCCACCGACTTCATCTGGGTGCCCAGCACCGGGCTCGCATCCCGGAACTTCTCGAAGGCCCAACGCGGGATCTTGACCACCACGTAGTCGAGCACCGGCTCGAAGGACGCGGGGGTGACACGGGTGATGTCGTTCTGGATCTCGTCGAGGTGGTAGCCGATCGCCAACAGCGCTGCGATTTTTGCGATCGGGAAGCCGGTGGCCTTGCTGGCCAGGGCCGACGAGCGCGAGACCCGCGGGTTCATCTCGATCACGACCATGCGGCCGGTCTTGGGGTCCACGGCGAACTGGATGTTCGAGCCGCCGGTCTCGACACCCACTTCGCGGATGATGCGGCGCGAGGCGTTGCGCATGGCCTGGTACTCGCGGTCGCTCAGGGTCTGCGCCGGCGCCACCGTCACCGAGTCCCCGGTGTGGATACCCATCGGGTCGAAGTTCTCGATCGAGCAGATCACCACGAAGTTGTCGGCCTGGTCCCGCATCACCTCGAGCTCATACTCCTTCCAGCCGAGCACGGACTGCTCGATCAGGACCTCGTGGATCGGCGACAAATCGAGGCCGCGGGCTGCGATCTCGTGGAGCTCCTCGTCGTTCCAGGCGATGCCCCCGCCGGTGCCGCCCAGGGTAAAGGAGGGGCGCACCACGGCGGGCAGTCCGGTGGTCTTGGCGACCTGTTGAGCCTCCTCGAGGCTACGCGCGAAGCCCGAGCGAGGCACCTCCAGGCCGATCCGCTGCATGGCCTCCTTGAACAGCCGGCGATCCTCGCCGACCTCGACGGCGCGGCGGGACGCGCCGACGAGGCGGATGCCGAGTCGATCGAGAACGCCGCGCCTGCTCAGCTCGACCGCAAGGTTCAGCGCGGTCTGACCCCCGACCGTGGGCAACACCGCGTCCGGGCGCTCCCGCTCCAGGATCTTCTCCAGCACCTCGGGCGTGAGCGGCTCGACGTAAGTGCGATCCGCGTACTCGGGGTCGGTCATGATGGTTGCCGGGTTCGAGTTCACGAGCGAGACGCGCAGGCCCTGCTGCTTCAACACCTTGATCGCCTGCGTACCCGAGTAGTCGAACTCGCAAGCCTGTCCGATCACGATCGGCCCGGACCCGATCACCAGCACGGACTTGAGCGACGGATCTCTAGGCATCGCGTCCCACGACGTGGTCGCAGGCCACCCGCTCCGTGCTCAGAGCCGCTGTCCCTGTGGTTTTCTGGTTCACCCTAGCCTGGCCGCTTCGACCGCATCATCTCGATGAACTCCTCGAACAGGTAATGGCTGTCGTGTGGCCCCGGGCTGGCCTCGGGATGGTACTGAACCGAGAGCATGGGCAGATCGCGGTGACGGAACCCCTCCACGCTGCCGTCGTTCAGGTTGCGGTGCGTCAACACGAAAGCCGGATCCCGGAACAAGCCGGGGTCGACCGAGAAGCCGTGGTTCTGCGACGTGACCTCGACCTGTCCGGTGCCGAGGTTCTTCACGGGATGGTTCGCGCCGCGGTGGCCGAACTTGAGCTTGAAGGTTCGTCCGCCGCAGGCCAGGCCCAGGATCTGGTGGCCCAAGCAGATGCCAAAGGTGGGCACGCCGGCCTCCATGTAGACTCGCGCCGCCTCGATCGCGTACGCCACCGGCTCCGGGTCGCCGGGGCCGTTCGAGAGGAAGATGCCCTCGGGTTTCCAGCCCAGCACCTCTCGGGCTGGCATGCTGGCGGGCACCACGGTCACGTCGCAGCCGGCGCCGGCCAGCATCCGCAGGATGTTGCGTTTCATCCCAAAGTCGTAAGCCACCACACGAAAGGGGGCAGGCGAGGAGGCGGGCGGCTCGAAACGCCAGGGCTCGGCGCAGGTCACCTCGCGGGCGAGATCGAGACCCAGCATGCTCCGGGAGCCCCGCGCCTTGTCGACCAGCGACCTCGGATCCACGTCGTTCGTGGACACCACTCCGCGTTTGGCGCCGTGGGTGCGCAAGTGGCGGGTCAGTGCCCGCGTGTCGATCTCGCTGATGCCGACGATCCCATGTTCGTCGAGCCAGCGACCCAGCTCCGCGGATGCGCGCCAGGAGGAGGCCCTGGTCGAGACCTCCCGCACCACGAAGCCGGCGACCTGGGGTCGGGCCGACTCCACGTCCTCCAGGTTGACCCCGTAGTTGCCGATATGGGGATAGGTCATGGTCACGATCTGGCCGGCATAGGAAGGATCGGTCAGCACCTCCTGGTAGCCGCACAACGCGGTGTTGAAGACGACCTCCCCGGTGGTTTCGCCCCGGCGTCCGAAGGAACGGCCCTCGAAAACGGTCCCGTCTTCGAGCGCCAGCACGGCCCCTCCGCTTTCGGTGTCGAGCAAGCCCTTAAGCATACTTTGAAGCGGGGCGGCGGGCGGGCCGGGGAGCGGGCCTGACCGGAGTTTGCGATCTAGCGAATGAAGCCGAGCTTCGAGAGCGGCCAGAAGCGAAAGGCCGCCTTGCCGTAGATGTACCTCTCCGGAACCTCGCCCCAGCTGCGGCTGTCGTTGCTGCTCGAACGATGGTCGCCCAGCACGTAGTAGTAGCCGGGGGGCACCACAACCGGCAGCAGGGTCTCGTCGTCGCGGAAGCGGCGCTGGACGTAGTCTTCCGTGACGCTCCGATGGTTGACGTACAGCTGGCCATGCTTGATCTCGACGGTGTCGCCCGGCTGACCCACCACACGCTTGATGAAGGAGACCGAGGGCTCCTTGGGATACCAGAACACAACGACGTCGCCGCGTTCGATGTCCCCGAGCCGGTAGGCCAGCTTGTTGACGATGATCCGCTCACCGTCGGAGAGCAGCGGCAACATGCTGGTGCCCTGGACGCGGAAGGCCTGGGCCACGAAGGTGACCAGGAAGAAGCAGAGCAGGACCGCGATCGAGAGGTCGTGGAGCACCTCCCAGGCCGCACGCGCGACGTCGAAAGGCTTGCGCGCCTCGTGCGCCTTCGCCTCGGGGGCCAAGGCGACGGCGGCCGGCACGCCGCCGGAATCGAAGCCGGCGGGCTCCAGGTCAGTCTCCTTCCCGCCGTACGACGCGGGTGCCAGCGATCTTGTCGTGGAGGCCCTCGCCCACGATCGGGATGAGCAGGAAACCGAGGCCGAGCAGCAACGCCGACGCCGCGTAGCCGAACAAACGGACGCAAGCGCGGCCCGCGCCGATCGGGGAGCGGCCGTCCTCGCTCTCGACGCGCAACGACAGCAGCTTCTTGCCCGGCGTGGCTCCGGCGATGCCCCATCCCCAAACGAAATAGACGACACCCAGCAGCAGCGCGGCCGGGATCGCTCCCAGGGAGAGGGCGATCGGCAGCAGGCCGACCTGGGACGGGTCGGCAGGGATCTCGCGGCCCCACCAATATCGGGCGACCGGCACGAGCAGCACGGCTTCGGCGGCGCCGAGCGTCAAGGCGTCCACTAGGCCCGCCACGAAACGCACCCCGGCAGGAGCGTTCCGCGAGCGGACCGGCCTCGGGGTCGGCAGGACGGGCAAACGTTCGGGACCGGACGACCGCAGGGGCGGGCGCGGGGGCGCCGCATGCGGGGTCGGAGGCGCGGCGGGGGAGAGCTCGGATCGCAGGCGCGGCAGACCGTCGACGCGTGGTGCAACCGTGGCCGGTGCGTCGGAGCTGGGCGGCGGCGGTTGGGTGCTTGCGGGACCGACCTCGGGAGGTGAGGCCGGGGCCGCGGATGATTGCGGCTCCTCCGGCTCCGGGTCCCGGGCGGGCGCCGGCGAGGGCGTCGTGGGGCGCAGCTCGCGCTCCGGGGCGACCTCCGGCTCCTGCGCCGGTTCGGGACCCGGCACCGGCAACGCCGGGGCCGCGGCGGCTGCGCCCCCGCCAGGCGAGCCGATCGAGGCCGGAGCCGGCGAAGCGCCGGAGTTCGGCAGCCGGGTACCGCAAGCGTTGCAAAAGCGCGCCGGCAGCAGCACGGCCGTGCCGCAGGCCGCACAGACCACCTTCGAGGGCTGCGCGGGGGCGACCGAGGCCCCGCACTGCCGGCAGAACAGGTCGCCCTTGCGGTAGTCGCCGCCGCACGAGGGGCATGCGAGGTGCTTCGAGGAAGGGTGCTGCACCACCTTGCCGCCGACGTCCTCGACCTCGGCGCGGAACAGCAGCCGCGCGGTGCCGATGGCCACGAGATCGCCGTCCCGCAGGCCCTTCTCGCTGACCCGGTCGCCGTTGACCAGCGAGCCGTTCGAGGAGTTGCAGTCCCGGATGAAGAACTGGCTGCCGCGCCACTCCACGACCGCGTGGCGGCGCGAGACCATGGCGTCGGGCAGCACCAAGTCGTTCGAGGGGTCGCGACCGATCGAGAGCACGGTGCGGGGCAGCAGGATCTCGCGCTTCTGCGAGGAGCTCGGGTTGACGATGAGCTTCGCCATCGGCGGCGGTGGCCCCCCCTCAGCCTGTGCGGAAGGTCTGCTTGAAGGTGATTTTCACCTTGACCTTCACGCCCTGCTTCATGGCAGGCGAGTATTTCCACTTGCGGATCGCCTTCACGACCGACTCGTCGATGACAGTGCCTGCGGACTCGACCACCTTGACGTCGTTCACGTCGCCGTTCTCATCCACCACGAAGGTCACGGAGGCGGACACCGCCTCGCCGGACTTGAGGCGCGGCGCCCCCGACGGATACGACGCTGTGGCGCCGGAGGCCTTCCGGGCCGGGATGTCGACCTCGCTCGTCGTGTTGAGGTAGACGCGGTTCGGGTCCACGGCCGGTAGGGTGGTGGGCGGGGGCGTTGCCTTCGGGACCTCCCGCAGGGTCGCCTCCAGATGGGCCTTCTTGGCGGCCTCGACGCTGACGTTGCCGCTCCAGGGTTCGTGGCCCTCGGCGGAGATCTCGACCCGGTGGTTGCCAAGACGCAACTTGAGGTCTGCGAGGGGAGTCTGGCCCACGCGGTTGCCGTCGACCACCACCGTGGCGCCCGCGGGCACGGACACGATCTCGACGCTTCCGGTGACCGGAGCCGCCCGGTTGAGGGCGATCTTCAGCTCGGCCAGGGGCTCGCTCTCTACAATGGTCGCGGTCTCGGTTTTCGTCTCGTAGCCGCGCAGCTCCGCTCGCACCTCGTAGTTCCCCACCGCCAGCTCCGTCAGGTCCAGCGGCGCGTTGCCACGCGGCTCGCCGTTGACGCTGATCGCAGCGCCTGTCGGCGTCGTTTCGATGCGCAGGCTGCCGATCGCGGCCGCCGGGGTGGGGAGCAAGCTCGGCGTCGGAGCAGCGTCCAGGGGCGCCGGCACCGGCGACGCGGCGACCTCCGCTTGGCTGCGTTGCCAGAGCAGGAAACCGGCGAGGCCGACGGCCAGCACGAAAAAAAGCGCCGCACCACCCAGGATCAGGGCGGATGAGAGCCCCGAGCGCGCCGCCGTGCGCGCGACCGGCGAGGACAAAGCCGCGGGAGCCGGGGTCGATCGGAGGGTCGCGGTCGGCGGCGGGGCAGGCGGCGGCCGAGGCGTCCTGGAGGTTGGGGGCAGGTCGACACGCGCCGTGACGGAGTCGTCCGGCACTGGTGCCTTCACCGTGGAGGGCGGCGCCGGCACCTTGAGCGTCACCTCCGGCGCCCGCGGGTTCGCCGCTGTTGCATCGTCGGCCGGCGTCCTGCCCGCGACGCCCCCCGCCGGCATCGCCGCGGTGGCGCCGCGCTTCGCGCCCATCAGGATCGTGGCCGGCTCCTCGACCGGTTTCGAGGCTGGGCCCGGCGGCCGTGAGCCCGGTGGGGGAGGTGTTGGCGCCGTCCTCCTGGCTGGGCTGGACGCGCCCCGCAACTGGTCCATCGAGATCGCCTTGGTGACCATCTCGTCGGCCGGCGCAGGCGGCGTCTTGGTCGAACCGGTCTCGCGGGCGGCAGCCTGAGCCTGGGAGCCCGGGTCCGCCAGCGTCTCGGCTCCGACGCCACCGAACCACGACCCGAGACAGAACTCCAAGTCCGCGACGAACTCGGCCGCGGTCTGGTAACGTTCGTCGGCCCTCTTGGCCAGCACTTTCCCGAACACTTCGTGCCACTTCTGCGGCACCAGGCCTTGCATCTCCAGGTTCACAGGCTCGACCGGCTCCACGTGGACCAGCTTGTAGAGGATCGAGGTGACGTTGGCCCCTGGGAACGGCTGCTCCCCCGACAACATCTCGAAGGCGCACACGCCCAGGGAGAAGATGTCGCTGCGGCCGTCGAGTTTGTCCCCCATGGCTTGCTCCGGGGACATGTAGGACGGCGTACCCAGCAGGGTACCCGACTGCGTCATCTCGGCGTCGACGAGCTTGGCGATGCCGAAGTCCGTGACCTTCACCCGGTCCTCGGACAGGATCATGTTGGAGGGCTTGATGTCGCGGTGGATCACGCCCTTGCTGTGGGCGTAATCGACGGCCGACGCCACCTGGCTGATCAGGCTGACGACTCTCTCGGGTTGAAATTTGGCGCCGCGCTCCAGAAGCGACGAGAGAGTCTCGCCCTCGACATACTCCATGGCGAGGTAGGGCAGCCCGCCCTCCTCCCCGATGTCGAACAGCGTCACGATGTTCGGGTGCGACAACGTCCCCGAGATGCGCGCCTCGTGGTAGAAGCGCTCGATGAAGGACTTGTACTGGGGGCTGTTGCGCGGGATGTCGAGGCGGATCGTCTTGATTGCGAGGGTGCGCTTGATGAGCGGGTCGAACGCCTTGTAGACCGCGCCCATCGCGCCATAGCCGATGCTCTCTTGGACCTGGTAGCGGCCAATGGACGCCGGCATCTGCTCGGTGAAGCCGCTCTTCGAATCCATGCCTCGGACCTTCGAATCTAGCTCAAAGGTAAAAGGGTGTCAACGAGACGACCCCTCAAGTCTCGATTTCGGAAGGGCTTGCGGTGATTCGTAGGGAACGCCGCGCGCGCCGGGGCCGTAGTCTTCCGAGAAACCTCGATGCCCTATAATCCCGCACCGATGGCGGTGCTGCCCCGGCTCTACGACTACGGGGCGTTCCGGGAGCCGCCCAGCCGGCTGTTCCTCGACTACCTGAACGAACTCCCGGGGGCCACGTCCTTCTTTGCCGGCGGCTGGAGCCTCGACGCCCTCGCCGTCGCGGCGGACCGCGCCCGGAGCCTGCCGCGACCGCGTGAGGCGGTCGCCACTGCGTTGGTGCGGCAGCAGGAGGCCCGCGGGGCCGTCAAGTCCGCCGAGACGGCCGCGCGGCTGCGCGACCCGCACGCCGTGGCGGTGGTCACGGGCCAGCAGGCCGTGTTGTTCGGCGGCCCGGCCCTGGTGCTCTACAAGGCGCTGGCCGTGTTGAAGATCGCGGCTCAGCTCGAGGGGCGGACGGGCGCCCCGGTCATCCCCGTGTTCTGGGTCGCTTCCGACGACCACGACTTCGAAGAAGTGCGCTCCGTGGAGCTCGTGGACCCCGACGGCGCCCTGCGCCAGCTGCGCTACGTCCCCGCCGGGGACCCGAGCGGACAGCCGACGTCGAACATCGTCCTCGACGCCTCCGTCGAGGCCCTGCTTGGCGAGCTGCAAGGAACGCTTGCCGAGAGCGCGGCGCGGGACGACCTGCTCGTGCAAGTCACGTCCTGCTATCGGCCCGGCACCTCGTTGGCCGAGGCCTTCGCGCGGCTCGTGTCGTCACTCCTGCCCGGGCTCGTCGTCCTGGACCCAGCGGACCCGGCTCTCAAGTCACTGCTGGCGCCGGTGCTGCGGCGCGAGGTCGAGGAGGCGTCGCCGACGTCGCGATTGGCAGCGTCCGTAGGGCCCGCCCTGGAGGCTGCCGGCTACCATGAGCAGGTCGCGGTCCGCGAAGGCTTCCTGAACGCGTTCGTCACGGTGGACGGCGCACGCCGCGCCCTGGGGCTGCACAACGGCTCCGTGGAGGTGCGCGGCACCGAGCGGCGCCTGGCGGTCGCCGATGCGCTGGCGTGGCTGGAGCGAGAGCCCACCGCCTTCAGCCCGAACGCGCTGCTGCGCCCACTCCTCCAGGATGCGATCCTGCCTACCGCGGCCTACGTGGGCGGGCCGGCCGAGGTCGCCTACCACGCCCAGATCGGCCCATCGTACCAGCACTTCGGGATCCCCCGCCCCGCCCTGGTGCCGCGCCCGGGTGCCACCCTCGTCGAGCCGGCGCAGGTCCGCGCCCTGGAGGCGGAAGGCCTGGGCCTGGCGGACCTGCAGCAGGACCCCGACGCGCTGCTGGCACGCTGGGCGCGCGAGTCACACCCGGGTGTCGAAGAGGCGTTCGTGGCGGCGCGGGCCGCGATCGAACGTGAGTTGCTGGCCGTCGGGGACGCCCTGGGCCGCGCCGACCCCACCCTGCGCGCGGCCGCGGACGCCGCCAAGGGCCGTGCGTTGCACCAGGTCGAGGGCTTGCAGGAGAAGGCGCTGCGAGCGCTGAAGAAGGGAGACCGGGTTCGCGCCGACCGCCTGCGCCGGACCCGCGAGACCCTGTTCCCTGGGGGCGATCCCCAGGAGCGCCGGCTCGCCTTCGTGTCCTGGATCGCGCGTTGGGGCCGATCCGTCGTGGACGTGGTTGCGGAGCGCCTCGACCCATTCGCTCGCGCCCACCAGGTGATCACACTGTGAACATCGGCATCACCTGCTATCCGACCGTCGGTGGCTCGGGGGCGGTGGCTGCGGAGCTGGGCAAGCAACTCGCCCGTCGCGGACACACCATCCACTTCATCTCCTACCGGCTACCCTTCCGCCTGGGCGACTTCCGGCAGAACGTCTCCTTCCACGAGGTGGACGTTTCGACCTACGTTCTCTTCGAATACCCGCCCCACGACCTGGCCCTGGCGGCGAAGATGGCCGAGTGCGCCCGCGAGCACCGCCTCGACCTGTTCCACGTCCACTACGCGATCCCCCACGCGATCGCCGGGTTCCTGGCCCAGCAGATGCTCGGACCCACGGCGCCGAAGCTGGTCACCACCCTGCACGGCACCGACGTGACCCTGGTCGGGCAGGACCGTTCCTTCTTCGAGATCACCCGCTTCGGGATCGAGCGCTCCGACGGCGTGACCGCCGTGTCGGACTTCCTTCGGCGCATGACGCTCGAGGAGTTCCAGATCCGGAACGGCATCGAAACCATCTACAACTTCATCGACACCGAGGCCCACTGCCCGACCCGCGCCTACCACGACCGGGCCGCCTTCGCAGGCCCCCACGAGAAGATCCTGCTCCACATCTCGAACTTCAGGCCCGTGAAGCGCGTGCTCGACACCGTGCGCATCCTCGAGCGCGTGGTGCGCGACGTGCCCACGGTCCTCTTGATGGTGGGCGAGGGTCCGGAGCGCTCCTCGGCCCAGGCCCTGGCCCGGCGACTGGGCCTCGCCGATCGCGTACGGTTCCTCGGCACCCGCGAGAGCGTCGAGGAGATCGCAGCCCTGGCCGACGTGTTCCTGCTGCCCTCGGAGCTCGAGTCCTTCGGCCTGTCGGCCCTGGAGGCGATGTCGTGCGCGGTGCCCGTGGTCGGCTCCGATGCGGGCGGCCTGCCCGAGGTGGTCACGAGCGGCGAGAGCGGGTTCCTGCTGCCCGTCGGGGACGTGGAGGGCATGGCGGCGCGGGTCATCGAGCTGTTGCGTGACGAGCCGCGGCGCAAGGCCATGGGCTGCGCGGGGCGGCGCCGCGCGGAGCAGCACTTCAGCGCCGAGCGGATCGTGAACCAGTACGAGCGCTTCTACGAGAGGGTGCTCGGGCAGTGAGCGACTTCGACATCGCGGCTGTCTTCGCCCACCCCGACGACGCCGAGCTGACCTGCGGCGGCACTCTGGCCTTGGAGGCTTCCCGAGGCCGGCGGGTGGCCCTGGTGGACTTGACACGCGGCGAGAGCGGCTCGCGTGGCACGCCCGAGACCCGGGCCGAGGAAGCCAGGGAGGCTGCGCGAATCCTGGGCGTTACTCACCGGGAATCCCTGGGGCTGCCGGACTCCCGGTTGAGCGCGGTCCCGGAACAACGCGACGTGATCGTCGGCTCGCTGCGCCGCCTGAGGCCGCAGCTGGTGCTGCTGCCACACTGGGAGCAACGTCACCCCGACCACGTCGCCGCGTCGCGGCTCGTGTACGACGCCTGGTTCATCGCTGGCCTGCGCAACTACCGTCCCGAACTGGGCCCGGCCTTCCGGCCGCTGAAGCTCGTTTACGTGCCGGCCGTGACCGAGGCAGTCGAGGTTGCGCCCAGCGTCGTCGTGGACGTGACGGCGACCTGGGAGACGAAGCTGCGCGCCATCGCAGCCTACGCCAGCCAGTTTCGTCCGCCGGCCGGGGCGGACTCGAACCCCCTCGACGGCTTCCAGGCCGCCGCAGAGTTGTCGGCGCGGCGGGCGGGGCAGCGCATCGGCGTCCGCTACGGCGAGGGCTTCGTGACACGCGAGCCCGTCGCGATCGCGGACCTGCGGGCGTTGAGCGACCGGTCGCCATAGAGTTTCCTTGCGGCCTCCAGTCCACGACCCACGACGCAGCGGAAGGGCCACCGCCAACCTCTTCGAATACCTGCTGCCCGGCGGCTTCCGCGTGCTCGTCGGACGCACCGATCGCGACAACGACGTCCTGAGTCTGAGGCTCGCCGGTCGGGACGACTACTGGTTGCACGTGCGCAGCCTGCCAGGCAGCCACGTCCTGCTCAAGGCGCCGGAGGGCACCGAGGCCGATCGGCGCACGCTGGAAGCGGCGGCCGCGATCGCCGCGTATCACAGCAAGGCGCGCAGGGCCGGCGTCGTCTCGGTGTCCTGCACGCGCGCCCGGAACGTCTCGAAGCCCCGGGGCGCCAAGCCTGGCAGCGTCGAGATTCGCCAGGAGACCGTACTGAAGGTCCGGCCGGGCCTGCCGGCGCGGTCCGCGCCGCCAGGCTGAGGCGGCGGGATCAGGCAGAGCTGCGGCACTGGGCGATCCACTGCTCCAGAACCCTCACGGCCGCCTCGAGATCCTGCGCGTGGACCAGCAGGTGATCCTTCAGGAACGCACACTGGGGGACGATCGATACGCCCGCCTCGGCCAGCCGCACTGCCGCGGGAGCGAGAAAACCGACGACCGACAGGTCCAAATCGAGATCGAGACTGATCACGCGCAGTGGACCACTTTCGCGCAGGGCGCGCCGGCGTAACGGCGCCTCGCGCCAGAGCGCTTCCGGCGCGGTCAACGAGACCTCGTCGCGTTCCACAACCAGCGCGGCGAAGGCGCCACCGGAGTTCGCGACGAAGGGTGCCGCTTCGGCCAGCGCCGAGAGCGGCAAGCTGGCGAGCACGCTCGTCTCGCGCCAGACCAGGAGCCGTGTGCAGGCCCAAAGCCGTCTCGCATCACCAGCCACGAGGGCGAACGATACCCCACGACGGGTGAGGAGCGGGGGCCGACCGTGAGGTCCACTCTGAACTTCGTCTGGTTGCCCCACAATCCGCGGTGATCTCTTTCGAGCCCGGGGTCACTGCGCGTCCGGCGGCGGCCAGGCCTGCTTCGAGACGGCCGAACTCTCCGCGTGGCTGGCGAGGGCCTTGAGTCCCCACTCGTACATCACGCCCACCACTGGCTTCAGGCTCTCGCCTAGAGTGGTGAGGGCGTAGACGACCCGCGGACCCGCGGCGCGCAGCACGAGGCCCGCCTTCTCCATCTCCTCGAGTTCGTGGGCGAGCGCCGGACGGCCCAAGCCGTCCAGCTCGCGGAGCAGCTGACTGAAGCTCTTCCCGCCCCAGTACAGGTGCCACAGGATGAGGGCCGTGAAGCGGCCCCGCAGCAGTCCCGCCGTCAACTCGACGGGGGACCCGCTTCGCAGGCCCTGGGCCGGCACGCGTCCCCCCGCGGACTCCGAGCGCGGGACCTGGTGCGGTGTGAGGAGCTTCCCGCCGATCGGGATCACGTTCCTCACGCAGCGAGGTTAACGCCGCACCGCGGCGCGGACCACAACCATGGGACGAGCGGGCGCTGCAGCGTGACTGAAGGAGCCGGCGTGCGGACGAAGCTCTGGCGCCTCCAATTCGATGCACGCAGAGCGTGGCAGCGCTGTATCCAGCGCCTTGTGCATCAGGGGTTGTCACGCATTCTTCAACACGAGTTCTGCGAACCTTTCGTGATTCTCGAGCGTCTGATCGCCAAACCGGGGCACGCGAGGAGACCACAATGCTGCCACTCGTACTGGCGACGCTGACGCTGGTCCTCACCGACGTACAGAGGCTGCCGCTGGATCGACGGGTCCTGCGGACGGCGACCGCGGCGGCCCTGGCGGGCTCCGGAGTGGAGCTGGAGTGGGACTCGGAGGCTCCCGGCCAAAGCCGGCCGTTGCGCGACGAGGAGGCGCGGGTGATCCTGACGTCTTCACATCCCTCAGGCCAGGGCAACCGGCGTGTGTTGGGTGCGGTCCTCCGCGAGGGCGGGCCGGTGCGCGCCATATGGATCTACGTCGACGACGTGCGCCTCGTCGTGCAGGGCACCACACCCTTCCGACGGCTTTCGCTGACACACGACGTGTCGGTGGCCGTGGGTCGCGTGCTGGCCCACGAGGTGGCCCACCTCCTCGCGCCCCGCCATCCCCACGCGTCTGAGGGGTTGATGGCCGGTGAGGTGAACCGCAAGGTGCTCGCCGGGACCTTGCCACTCGACTCGGAGTGTCTGGCGGCGATCCGGGTCTCCCTCTCGGCGCCTGCCGCGTCCAGCCCGCCGCTGGGGCCGCGTTCCCCGATCACCGCACCGGCGCGGCGGAAGCCGGGGACGCGCGCCCCTTGAGTGTTTCGTCCCGCCGTACCCTCAACCCGCGGGCGTTGCCGGCCGCTTCGTCCCGCGTTTCGAGGACCGGCGCCTAGAGCGCTGTTAGACTGTCCCTCCGCCGTGAACGCGCTGCGCCAGGACGTCACGCCACACGTTCGCATCGCCCTCTGGGGCATGCTGGCCTGGACACTGACCGACACGTTGTGGCTCGCGCAGTCGCTCATCTGGTACCACGACAAGGCCCTGCCGGTGCCCTGGGGCCGGCACGCGGCGAGTTACGTCGACAGCATCTTCTTCGGGCTGACGGTCCCACCGACCCTGTGGGTCACCGCGCGCTGGCCCCTCGGCCGCGCGACTTGGCGACGCGCGTTACCGATACATCTGCTGAACGCGGCGTTGATCCACTTCGTGTACTTCTTCCTGTGCATGCAACCCGTGCGCTGGGTCTTCGCGGTTTTGTTCGACGAGGCGGCAGTATTCCGCCCCACGACATTCAACGTCTTCGTCCAGATCTGGTTCGGCGTGCTCCTGATGTACGGCCAGATGGCGGCCGTGACGCACGGGATCCACTACTACTCCCGCTGGCAGGACCGCGAGCTGCGTACCTCGCGCCTCGAGGCACAACTGGCTCAGGCTCAGCTCCAGATGCTACGCATGCAGCTCCATCCGCACTTCCTCTTCAACACCCTGCATTCGGTTTCCTCACTGATGCACACAGACGTGAGGGCCGCCGACCGGATCCTGGCCCTGCTGGGCGACCTGCTCCGAGACTCGCTCGACAAGATCGGTTCGCAGGAGATCACCCTCAAGCAGGAGCTCGACTTCATCGACCGCTACCTGGAGATCGAGCGCACGCGGTTTCGAGACCGGCTGCGCACGGAACTGGCGGTCGAGCCCTCGGCCTGGGACGCCCTCGTGCCCAGCTTCGTGCTGCAACCCCTCGTCGAGAACGCGATCCGCCACGGTGTGTCGCGGCGGGCGCGTCCCGTGCGCCTCCTGGTTGCGGCGCGGCGGGAGGGTGGCCGGCTCGTGTTGTCGGTGCGGGACGACGGTCCGGGCCTGCCTGGCGAGGGCCCGCTGCCGGGCCGGGCTGGCCTGGGGCTCGCGAACACCCGCGCCCGGCTGCAACAGCTCTATGGAAATGAGGGTGTGCTCGAGCTGCGCAGCGGCTCCGAAGGCGGGGCGGAGGCTCGTGTCGAAGTGCCGTTCCGGACGGCGCCCGAGCAGCCCGCCCCACCCGCGACGCTCCCGTCGGCCGAAGCCGCCGGCGCCCTTTCTGTCGCCGAGAGCTCCGCCGCACCTCACTGAGTGGCCGGGTCGCGGCCATCCGCCGCCCGACGCGGGCGTCCAAGATCTAAACAGCGTGGTGGGATGTCCAGCGGTCTGGAGATCGTACAGTTTCTGGAACTTCATTGGCGGCGCATTCGTAACTGAGGTCGGATTCGTCCATCCAGATGAAGATCCGTGTGCTGATCGTCGACGACGAGCCGATCGCCCGAGAGCGACTGCGTTCCATGCTCGATCCGGAGCCGGAGCTGGAGGTCATTGGAGCCTGCGGTGACGGCCGCGAGGCCGTGGCGGCGATCCGGCGCGACAAACCTGATCTGGTGTTCCTGGATGTTCAGATACCCGAGCTGGACGGTTTCGGCGTGGTGAATGCCCTGAGCGGAGAGCAGCTGCCCGTTTTCGTCTTCGTCACGGCCTACGACCAGTACGCCTTGCAGTCCTTCGAGGTCCATGCGGTGGACTACCTGCTGAAGCCTTTCGACGCCGAGCGCTTCCAACGGGCCCTGGGACGGGCACGTCGCGCGATCCACGCCGAGCACGGGGAGGGCGTCAACGAGAGGCTGCTGGCCCTGCTCAGGGACTTGAAGCCCGAGGCGCGTTATCTCGAGCGGGTGGTGGTCAAGAACTCGGGCCGCCTGTTTTTCCTGCGCGCCGACGAGATCGACTGGGTGGAGTCTTCGGGCAACTACGTGTGCCTCCACGCCGGCAAGGAGAGCCACCTGCTGCGCGAGACCATGAGCAGCCTGGAGTCGCGGCTGGACCCGGCCTGCTTCATCCGCATCCACCGCACCGCGATCGCGCGCATCGACCAGATCAAGGAGCTGCATCCGCTGTTCCATGGCGAGTACGAGGTGGTGCTGCGGGATGGAACGCGGCTCACGTTGTCGCGAAGCTACCGCGACCGGCTGCAGACCCTGCTCGGCAAGGAGCTCTGAGCCCACCCAAGCCGCGGGGTTTGACCACAAGAAGCCTGTAGATCGCGGAGCCCTGAAGCTGTAGCTTGTGGCCATGAGTTCGGCGGCTTTCGAACGGCGTTGGAGGCAGGTGGAGCAACGCGACCGGAGGGCCGATGGCGCCTTCGTCTTCGCGGTGCGGACCACTCGCATCTACTGCCGACCGTCCTGCCCGGCGCGCCGGCCCCGGCGCGAACGGGTGGCGTTCTTCGACACGCCCGACGCTGCGGAGTCCGCAGGCTTCCGCGCCTGCCGACGCTGCCGGCCCCGCAACCTCGAGCCCAGGGCCTCGCTGATCGCACGTGTGAAGCGCCTCATCGACGGCTCAGCCGAGCCCGTGCCCCTCGCGCGCATCGCCGACGCCGTGGGCCTGAGCCCCTGGCACGTGCAGCGCACGTTCCGCGAGGCCACGGGCCTGACACCGCGGCAGTACACAACCAACCGCCGGATGCAGGCATGGAAAAGCCGGCTCAAGGAGGGTGATACGGTGACACAAGCGATTTTCGATTCGGGCTTTTCGTCGAGTGCGCCCGCCTACGCGGCCGCCCGCGCGAGTCTCGGCATGACCCCAGCCGCATACCGCCGCGGCGGGCGGGGGCTGCGCCTGGGCTTCACTGTGGTCGAAACGGCCCTCGGCCGCGTGTTGATTGCGGCGACAGAGCGCGGCGTCTCCGCTGTCCAGTTCGGGCGCAGCAGGGCGGAACTCCTGGAGGGGCTGCGCCGCGAATACCCCGAGGCCAAGATCGTGCAGGACCGCGGGCCGCGGGCCGAGTGGGTGCGCGCCATCGTGGCGCGGGTCGCCGGGGAGTCGCCCGCCGAGGTGCCCGTGGACATCCAGGCCACGGCGTTCCAGTGGCGCGTGTTCGCCGCGCTGCGCGACATCCCCACCGGCGAGACGCGCACGTACGGAGAACTCGCGCGCGCGATTGGCGCGCCGGGCGCCGCCCGGGCGGTGGGCCGCGCGTGCGCCACGAACCCCGTGGCGATCGTCGTGCCCTGCCATCGTGCCCTCGGGGCGGCCGGCGCCCTCATCGGCTATCGCTGGGGCCTGGAGCGCAAGAGGAAGCTGCTGGCGCAGGAACGAGCCTCCGCAGCGCGTTAGCTGCCGGCCACGGCTCCCCCTATGGGAGCTCCCGCGGACCCGCCGCCTCCTCCTGGGGCCAGAACGCCGTGATCACGAGCCCGGAAACGAAAACCGTCACGGCTCCGACTACGTTGTACCAGAGGAAGTGGATCTTTGTGCTCGAAGCCACCGCCCACACGCTGAACATTCCGATCAGCAGGCCGTAGAAGGCCCCGCGCGCGCTGGCGCGCGCCGTCAGGACCGCCAGGGCGAAGACACCCAGGATCGAGCCGTAGAAGTAAGAGCCGAACCGGTTGACCACCTCGATCGCTGACCCCAGGCGTCCGGCCTGGAGCGCGATCAGGCACGCGAATCCGCCCCAGAAGCCGGTGAAGACGCGAGACAGCAGCAACTCGTGGGCGTCCCCTCCGTCGCTGCGCACGAAACGCCTGTAGAAGTCCACCATGGTGGCCGTGGCCAGGGAGTTGAACTCACCCGACAGCGTCGACATGGCCGCGGCGAAGATCACGGCGATCACCAGCCCCGCCAGACCACTCGGCAGCTGGGTCAGGATGTAGGTGGGGAAGATGTAGTTTGCGTCGCCGTAGCCCGCCTCGCCACGTGTGTGCTCGAGCAGCCGCACGGCCTCCTTGCGCGCCTCGTCGAGCTGACGGCCGTGGCCGAAATAGGCCTGAGCCACCTGCGGGTCGCGGCCGTGCAGGAACCGCGCGGCGGACTCCCGTCGCCCTTGGAGCGCCGCCGAGAAGCGGGTTCGGATCTCGGCCAGCTCGGCGGCGGGGGCCTCGCGTTCGAGCCGTGCCAGCTCGGCCCGGTTCCACAGAAGCGGCGGCGCATGGAAGTGATAGAACACGAACACCAGCACGCCCGTCAGCAGGATCAGGAACTGCATCGGGACCTTCAGGAAGGCGTTGAACAGCAGCGACAGCCGGCTCTGGGTGAGGCTCGACCCCGAGAGGTAGCGTTGCACTTGGCTCTGGTCGCAGCCGAAATACGCGAGCATCAGGAACAGGCCTCCGATCAGCCCGCTCCACAGCGTGTAGGGCTGGGTCAGCGACGGGGCCGTATCGATCACCTCCAGCTTGCCGTTGAGCTGGGCCAGGGCCAACGCGTCGCGCAGGCCCACGCCCTCGGGCAGCTGGCGGATCGCGACGGCGAGGCAAACGAAGATCCCGAACCAGATGATGCCCATCTGGACCACGTCGGTCCAGATCACCGAGCGGTTGCCGCCGTAGATGACGTAGACGATGGTGGACACGCCCATCAACAGGATGGTTTCGGCCTCGCCCCAGCCCAGCAGCACCGAGAGCACCAGGGACGGAGCGTACAACGTGACTCCCACCGACAGCCCACGCGACAAGAGGAACAGCAGGCTCGTCAAGGTCCGGGTGCGTGCGTCGAAGCGCCGCTCCAGGTACTCGTAGGCCGTGAACACGCGGGCGCGATAGAAAAACGGCACCACGGTCAGGCACAGGATGACCATCGCGAATGGCAGACCGAAATACACCACCAGGAAACGCATGCCGTCCGTATAGGCCTGGCCCGTGGTGCCGATGAAGGTGATGGCGCTGATCTGGGTGGCCATCACCGACAGGCCCACGGCCCACCAGCGCATCTGGCGGCCGGCCAGGAAGAAGTCGTCGATCCTGCGGTTGCCGCGGCCGGCCCACAGACCGAAGGCCGCGATGCCCACGAGGTAGACGACGAGGACCGCCCAGTCGAGAGAGGACAAGGATCAGTATCGGTGCGCGGAGAACCAGGCGATCAGCCCCATCACGACCAGGGCCGACACGATCACTGCCGCGTAGATGCGCGGCCAGGAGCCGAACACCGGCACCGGATCGTCCTGATCCTCCATGTGACCTCCCCGCCTTGACAAGCTTCGCAGCGGAACCCGAGAATCGTGACAGCCGTGATCACCGGATTCAACACCGACGTCAAGTACCGCGGCACCGTGTACCACGTCCAGACCGAGGACAAGGGCCAGGCGAACCCCCTGATCGAGACCCTCGTGTACAAGAAGGGTGAGATCCTGGCCTCCCGGCGCCTGCCCTACCTGGATCTGCTCAAGGACCGCAGCGACGAGGCCGCCATCACCAAGCTGATGGAGGACCAGCACCGCGGCGTGATCCTGGAGATCAAGCGCGGGCGCTTCGACCCCGACGGCGACCGCACCATGATGGAAGACCTCTCCCTCGACGAGATCGTGCTTGCCTACCTCGCCGCCCGCGCCGCCGGCACGTTACCCCAGAGCCACTGAGAGTGGCCAGCCGGTAAGCCGTGCACGAGGACTCCCCCGATCTTCGCGCCCTGCGCGACAAACTCGAGGCCGAGGTGCGGGCCTATGCCGAGGTGCTCGCAAGGGTCGACGCCCTGGCGAGCCTCCCACTGCCCGAGGAAGGCCTCGCGGAGCTGCCCGCGCTGCGCGAGCGCCTCAACGAATTGTGGCGCGCGGCCGCCGCCCCCGGTGGTCTGCTCGCGCCACGGGTCTGGGAGGCGGTGGCGCCGGCGCTGCAGCGCCAGGAGCAATGGAACGCGACCGTGGTCCAGATCCTGAACGGCACACTCGAGCAGGGCGCACGTTTTCACGCCGCGCTGCGGGAGCTCGCCTCCGCCGGCGTCCGCTACGCCCAGCGCGTCGAGCCGCTGATGGACGCGCACGCCCGCACCGCGTCGGCACTCGCGACCACGCGCAGCGAGCTGATCCTGGAGGCCTTCGACCGGCGCCTCGAGTCCTTGGGTCGGCGCTTCGAGGGGCTGCTGGCGCTGCGCGACCGGATCGAAGCGCTGTCGGCCGAGCTGCGGGCCATCCACGCGGCCCTGGCGCGTGCGACGCCGGCACAGGCCGCCGAGGCCACGCGCGCGGCCGTCGATTCCGCCTACCTGGCGTTCGAGAACCGCTTCCGCGGCTCCGCCGAAGACGTTGCGGAGCGCCTCGCGGACTACGTCGCGCTGTTCATGGGGCAGGAGCCGGTGCTCGACCTCGGCTGCGGCCGCGGCGAGTTCCTGGCCCTGTTGAAGCAGGCGGGTGTCGCGGCCCGGGGCGTCGAAGCCAACGGCCAGATGGTCGAGGAGTGCCGGGGCCGCGGGCTCGACGTGGAGCGGGGCGACCTGGTGGCGTTCCTGCGCGGCCAGAAGAGCGGCGCTCTGGGTGGCGTCTTCGCAGCACAAGTGATCGAACACCTCCTCCCCGCCGCGCTGCAGGAGCTGCTCGCGGAGGCCTTCCGGGTGTTGCGCCCCGGGGGATTGCTGGCCCTCGAGACACCCAACCCACGTTCGGTCTACGCCTTCCTCGAGGTCTACAACCGCGACCTCAGCCACGAGCGCCCGCTGCATCCCGAGACGTTGTCGTTCCTCACAGCGGCTGCGGGCTTCGCAGACGTGCGGATCGAGTACCGCACCCCGGTCGAGGCGGGCTCCCAGCTCCAGCCGATCCCGGTGGAGGGCCTGCCGCAGCGCGCCGCGGGCCTGATCAACGAAAACCTGACGCGCTTGAACGCCCTGCTCTTCGGCCACCAGGAGTACGTCCTCCTGGCCCGCCGTTGATGCGCATCGCCTTCGTCTCGCCGCTGCCGCCGGCACCCACCGGCATCGCCGACTACGCGAGTGACGTCCTCGCGCTGCTCGCCACGGGCCACGAGGTCGAGGCCTTCCACGACCAGGAGGCCGTCGACACCACTCGGCTGCCCGGGGCCTGCCGCGTCCTGCGCGCCGAGCGCCTCGCCGCACGTCACGCGAAACAGCGCTTCGACGTGTTCGTATACCAGATGGGCAACGCTCCCGGTCACGGCTATCTATATCCGCTACTCGAGCGTTTTCCAGGACTGCTGGTGCTCCACGACCTGGTGCTGCACCACGCGCGGGCGCGCATGTTCCTCGACTCGCCGGAGGTGCGGGCGTACGCCGCCGAGCCGTGGAACGCCGCCCGACGCGGGGCGGCCCGCGCCCCGCTGTCTCAATACGCGGCGGAGCTGCGCCACGCCTACCCCGAGCAGGCCGCCCGGCTCATGGACGCGCAGCTCGGCACCGTGGGGCCGCTGCTGCCGTACGCCTACCCCCTGTGGCACCGCCCGGTCGAGGCCTCGCGCGTGGTCGCCGTGCACAACGAGTTCATGGCCGCCGCTCTTCGCGAGGAGGCCGCGTCGCGTCCCGTGGTCCGGATCCCGATGCCGATGACGCGCACGCCCGTCCCAACCGAAGCGGTCGCGGCGTTGCGCGCCCGCTACGGACTCGGTCCCAACGACTTCGTCGTCGGCTGCTTCGGCCTGGTCACGCCCGAGAAACGAGTCGGCACGGTCGCGATGGCGGTGGCCCGGGCGGCGGTCCATCTGCCGGGCCTGCGGCTGATGCTGGTGGGTCCCACGCCGGACCGGGCCGGCCTGGAGCGCTCTCTCGAGCAGGCAGGGGTCGGGACGCCTGTGATCGTCACCGACCGCGTCCCCTTCGAGGAGCTGCCGGCCCACATGGCGCTGGCGGACCTCGCCGTGCACCTTCGTTACCCGACGGCCCGCGAGACCTCGGCCGCCTTGCTCCGCCTCTTGGCCCAGGGCCGCGCCACGGTGATCTCGGACCTCGAGCACCTGGCCGACGTGCCCGAGGACGCGGTGGTGCGAGTCGACGTCAGGGATGAGGAGGGCGGGGTGATGCGGGCCATCCTGCGCCTTTCGGGGCGCCGCGAGGCACGCGAGGGCCTCGGCGCCCGCGCGGCGGCGTTCGTGGCCCGCGCGCACGCCCCGGCGTGTGCCCTCGAGGGCTACGAGCGAGCCCTCGCGACCGCGCGCACGGCGTAACGCCGAACCTGTGGCGTTCTCGCCTCAGGCGGAGAGCGCTCGCGGCGCCGTCAGGAGCTCTCGCAGCCGTGCCGAGGCTGCCGGGGGGATGCTGGTGAACTCGAGGCCCACGCCGTAGACCCGCCGGCGTCCCGAGGACAGAAGCGAGCAGCAGGCCACCCGCGCCTCCACGTCGGTCTTCTCGCCGGCAATCAACATGCGGAACTGCAGGCGGAGCCCCTCCTCCATCGGGACGAGCGACTCGATCCGCATGCCGTGGCTGCTGACGTTGATGAGTCGGGCTCCCACGACGGAGATCTCGCCACCGCGCGGCGGCATCTGGACACGCCTGGAGCGACGACGCTCCGGGCTGTGTGGCCCGCCCGGGCTCTGGCTCACTCGACTTCTCGCAGCACGCGGAATCCGTAGTCGGCGTAACGCTGTTCAGGGGACAGGCTGCTCCGGGCAGACGGCGGCGACCAACGTACATGGTGACGCCAGGATCCTCCGCGGCTGGCGCGCCGTGGCGGATCGCCAGGATACACATCGAGGCACCACTCGTGGACGATCGTGCCCATGTCGTAGAGGCCGAAACCGTTCGGAGTGCCCTGGCCCACGCGCCAGGGACCCGAGAGCGGCCCGGTGGGGATCTCGGTGTCCGGGAGTGCGTCGCCCCATGCGGTGGCCCCGCCCTCGATGCCGCCGCGTGCCGCACGTTCCCACTCGGCCTCGGTCGGAAGGCGCCAGACACCGCCGTGCCGCTGCCCCAGCCATTCGGCGAAGGCGGCGGCTTCGAACCACGTCACTCCCACGACGGGCTGAAGAGGATCCTCGAAACCACGGGTGGCCCAGAACCTCGGCTCGGGGCAACACCGAGCCTCGACGGCCGCGGCGTACTCGCCGTTCGTGACTGGAGTGCAGCCCAGACGGAACGCGGCGACCTCGACCAGGCGGGCGGGCCTCTCGTCGGGCCGGCCGGCCTCGGATCCCATCAGGAACCGGCCGCCCGGCACTGCGGCGGTGGGGGGCGCCAAGGCCGAAGCGCAGGTCATGGGAACAGAGGCGTTATGTTGAAACGAGTATAGCGCGGAATATGCTATGGCCCATGAGAAAACTCGCCCTCCTGCTCCTCGCGGGTGCGCCAGTCGTCGCGCAGACCGTAGCCCCGGCACGGGTCTCCCCAGCCGAGAAGTCGGCCGCCACCACCATCACCGCCGCCAAAATCCGTGCGGACATTCGTTTCCTGGCCAGCGATGCGCTCGAGGGCCGCGGGCCAGCGACCCGCGGCGACGAGCTCACCCAGGCCTACCTCGCGGCCCGGATGGAGGCGATCGGCCTCGAGCCGGCGGGAGACGCAGGCTTCCTCCAGCCCTTCGAGATCGTGGGCATCACGACCCGGACTTCGGCACGGGCCAGCCTCAGCCGCGGCAGCGAACGCATCGAGGTGCGTGAGGGCGAGGACTTCGTGGCCGTCTCGGGCCCGAGCCCCGAGACGACGCTCAACGCGGAGCTGGTGTTCGTCGGTTACGGGATCGGGGCGCCGGAGTTCGAGTGGGACGACTTCAAGGGCGCCGACGTCCGGGGCAAGGTCCTGCTGATGATGAACAACGACCCGGAACATGACCCGAAGCTCTTCGGAGGCAAGGCGCGGCTCTACTACGGGCGCTGGGACTACAAGTACCTGATGGCGGCGCGCCGCGGGGCGGCAGGCGCGATGATCATCCATACCGAGCCATCGGCCGGCTACAAGTGGCAGGTGGTGCAGACCGGCTGGGGCTCCGGCCGCGAGCGCTTCCAGCTCCCCAGTTCGGCGCCGAGCGCTGCCATCCGCGGCTGGTTCAGCGAGGAAGCGGCGCGCCGGATCGCGAAGCTGGCAGGCCAGGACCTGGACACACTGCGCGGCGCCGCGCAGAAACGCGACTTCCGACCCGTCCCGCTGGGTGTGAGCGTCGAGCTGGCCGTGACCGCCGAAGTGCAGGCCAAGAGGACTGCGAACGTCATCGGCCGCTTCCCGGGCAGTGATGCGATCCTCGCCAGGGAAGCCGTCATCTACACGGCCCACCACGACCACCTGGGCGTGAAGGCGGACGCCAGGCCTGGGGAGGACGCGATCTTCAACGGCGCCCTCGACAACGCTTCCGGCACCGCGGCCATGCTCGCCATCGCCGAGGCCGTCAAGGCGCTGCCCCAGCGGCCGAAACGCAGCATCTACTTCGCGGCCGTGGGGGTCGAGGAACAGGGCTTGCTGGGTTCGGAGTACCTGGCGACCCACCCCCCCGTCCACCCGGGGCGGATCGCGGCGAACCTCAACATCGACGGCCTGAACATCTACGGCCGGACCCGCGAGGTGATCCTGATCGGTTATGGCAAGTCCAACCTCGACGACCGCATCAAGGCCCTGGCCGCGCTGCAGGGCCGCGTCGTGAAGCCCGACCAGTTCCCAGACAAGGGCTTCTTCTACCGCTCCGACCAGCTCAACTTCGCTCGCATCGGCGTGCCCGCCGCCTACTTCGACGCGGGCCTCGACGTGATCGGCCAGCCTGCAGGCTGGGGCGAGAAGCAGCAGGGCGAGTACGAGGCGAAACACTACCATCAGGTCTCCGACGAGCTTCGCGACTGGAACCTCGACGGGGGCGTCGAGGATTCTCAGCTCTTCTTCTATCTGGGCGTCCAGGTCGCGAACGCGCCGCGTTTGCCGGCCTGGAAGCCCGGCGACGAGTTCGAGGCGGCGCGCAAGAAAGCCTTGGCCGAGATCGCCGCTACGGACGCAGCGGCGGCGCCGGCGCGCCCGTGATCAGCCGCGCGCCGCGCCGGAACGTGAGGTACGAGTAGGCCCACTGGAACATGACCAGGACGCGGTTGCGGAACCCGATCAGGAAGAAGATGTGGATCGCCATCCAGGCGATCCAGGCCGCGAAGCCCGAGAGCCGGAAGCCACCCAGCACCTCCCCCACCGCTGCCCCACGTCCGATGGTCGCAAAGCTGCCCTGGTCCCGATACCGGAACGGCGCGTTCGGCTCGCCACGCAGGCGCCGCAACACGTTGGCCGCGGCGTGGCGCCCCGCCTGGATGGCCGCCGGACACACCCCCGGCACTGGGCGGCCATCCTGCTCGAGGGCCGCCAGGTCTCCGATCACGTAAACGTCGTCGGCGCCGGGCGGCGTCAGGTCGGAACCCACGATGACGCGCCCCGCGCGATCCAGGGGCACACCCAGGGACTCCGCCAGCGGCGAGGCGGCGACGCCGGCGGCCCACACCACGGTTCGCGCCACCAGCCGCTCGTCGCCGATCTGGACCCCGTGCGCATCGATGGAGGTGACGCGGGAGCCGGTCCGCACCTCGACGCCCAGCCGCTCCAGTTGACGGCGCGCGCGCGCCGAAAGCTCCTCGGGATACGGAGGCAACACACGGGACGCCGCGTCGAGCAGGACGATCCGGGCCTGGCGCGGGTCGATGTGGTCGAATTCCGAGGCCAGGGCATGGCGTGAGATCTCGGCCAGGGCACCCGCCAGCTCGACCCCGGTCGGGCCGGCGCCGATGATGACGAAACTCATGAAGGCCCGGCGCCGCTCGGGGTCCGGCTCCCGCTCGGCCGCCTCGTAGGCCAGGAACACGCGGCGCCGGATCTCCAGGGCGTCCTCGATACTCTTGAGACCGGGAGCAAACCCCCTCCAGTCGTCGCGTCCGAAGTAGGCGTGGGTGGCTCCGGTGGCCACGATCAGGTAGTCGTACTCGATCTCGCCATCCAGGAACCTCACCCGCTTCCGGCTCCGGTCCACGGCCGTGGCCTCCGCCAGCAGCACCCGGACGTTGTCCTGCCCACGCAGGATGCTGCGGATCGGCGCCGCGATGTCGGCGGGGTTCAGACCCGCCGTCGCCACCTGGTACAGCAACGGCTGGAACAGGTGGTGGTTCCGGCGGTCGACGACGCTCACCCGAACCGGCGCGCCACGCAAGGCCTTGGCGGCATACAGGCCGCCGAAGCCGCCACCGAGTATCACGACGCGCGGCCCGTCGTTCATGCGACCATTCTCCTCGATGCGGGCGCTGTGGCTGCGAGAGGGTCGACTCGCTCTGCGTGAAGTACCCGCTCCCGAGCCCGGGCCGGGCGAGGCACTGATCCGAGTCATCCTCGCAGGGATCTGCAACACCGACCTCGAGCTGGTCCGCGGCTATTACCCGATGGACGGTATCCCAGGCCACGAGTTCGTGGGCCGCGTCGAGGCTGCCCGGTGGGCGCCGGAATGGGTCGGCCGACGCGTCGCGGGCGAGATCAACCTGGTTTGTGGTGCTTGCAACGCCTGCCGCGCGGGACGCCGCTCGCATTGCGAGGAGCGCACGGTGCTCGGGATTCGGGGCCGCCACGGCGCCTTCGCCGAGCGACTGGTGTTGCCGTTCGAGAACCTGCACGCGGTTCCCGAGGGCGTCAGCGACGAGGCCGCGGTCTTCACTGAGCCGCTGGCCGCGGCGGCGCACGTCCGCGAGCAAGTCCCGATCGACCGCGGAGACCGCGTGGTGGTGGTGGGTGATGGCAAACTCGGCCAGCTCGTGGCTCGGGCCCTGCGCCTCGCCGGCTGCGACCTGCTGGTGATCGGCCGTCACGCCGCCAAGCTGGCGACGCTGCCGGCCGGCGTGTGTTCGCTCAACGTCGCCCATGCGGCCCTGCCGGCGGAACGTAGCGCCGACGTCGTGGTGGAGTGCACGGGCAACGAGCAGGGCCTGGCCATCGCCCTGCGTTTGGTGCGACCACGCGGCCAGCTCGTCCTCAAGAGCACGTACCGCGGGGAGGCGCGCCTGGATGCTTCGCGCGTCGTCGTGGACGAGATCGGCCTCGTCGGCTCGCGTTGTGGTCCCTTCGCACCCGCACTCCAGCTCTTGCAACGTGGAGAGGTGGACGTTCGTCCTCTGGTCCATGCGCGTTACCCCCTGTCGGGCGCCCTCGACGCCTTCGATCACGCGGCGCGCCCGGGGGTCTTGAAGGTCCTGATCGAGCCCTAACCAGCCAGGGAGGAGGAGTGACCCTTGTGAACCTCCAGCGACTGCGCGCCGAGACTCCGGGCTGTGAGGAGTTCATCCATCTGAACAACGCGGGATCGGCCCTGATGCCGGAGCCGGTGGCACGCGCGATTCACGATCACATCAGCTTGGAGAGCCGGATCGGTGGCTACGAGGCTGCGGACGCGCGTCGTGATGCGGTGCAGGGCGCGTATCGATCCGTGGCCGAGTTGCTCGGGGCGCAGCCCGAGAACGTCGCCTTTACGGAGAACGCGACCTCGTCCTTCGTACAGGCTCTGTCCTCGATTCCGTTCGAACGAGACGACGTCATCCTGACGACGCGCAACGATTACGCATCGAATCAGATCCAGCTTCTCTCTCTCCAGGCGCGAATGGGCGTGCAGTTTGTCAGGGCAGCAGACCAACCGGAGGGCGGTGTCGACGTCCAGGCGATGGCGGACTTGATTCGGCGCCACCACCCAAGGCTCGTGTGCGTGACGCATGTGCCCACCAATTCCGGCCTGGTTCAGGACGTCGGCGCCGTCGGTAGGGTGTGCCGCGAGGCAGGAGTTCTCTACTTGGTCGACGCCTGTCAGTCCATCGGCCAGATGCCTGTCGACGTTCAGGTGCTGGGATGCGATTTCCTGACGGCCAGCTCCCGAAAGTTCCTGCGGGGGCCCCGGGGCGCTGGTTTCCTGTACGTATCCGACCGGGTGCTGGAGCGCGGCCTCGAACCCCTGTTCATCGACATGAGAGGCGCGGATTGGATCGCGCCGGGCCAGTACCGTCCGGTGCGTGACGCGAGGCGGTTCGAGAACTGGGAGTTCGCCTGGGCGCTGGTGCTGGCAACGGGGGAGGCCGCCCGGTATGCGACAGGCGTCGGGCTCGAGAAGATTCGAGAGCGCGTGCGCGCTCTGGCGGGTCGCCTGCGGGAGGCGCTGAGGGGTATCGACAGGGTGAGAGTGCTCGACCACGGTGCCGAGTTGTGCGGCATCGTCTCGGCCTGGATCGACGGCTGGAATCCCAGCGAGCTGGTGACTGCCCTCCGCGGTCGGAGGATCAATACCTCGGCGCAAATACGCGTGTATGCCGTGATCGACTACGACGAGAAGGGAGTGACGGCGGCGTTGCGCCTGTCGCCTCACTACTACAACACCGAGGAGGAGATCGATCGGACCGTGACAGTCATTCGGGAGCTGCTGCGCAAGCGGGTGTACCGCTAGGCCCGAGACGACCTCGAATCGTCTAACCGACGACGAAGGTCGGAACGCTGCCTCCCCCGGCGCTGACGTTGATGACCGAGTTGCGGGAGGCGCGGGTCACGGCCCCAACCTCCGCGCCGGCCACGTAAAACGGGTTGGCATTCACCTTGAGGGACTCGAGCAGCATCCGGTCGCCTTCGACCACCGGGAAACGTTCCTCGGGGATCGCGATGCGCTCCTGCACGATCCAGGCCTGGCCCACACCCCCTGCCACTGCCTGCTCCCAGGCGTCCGGGCTGGTCTCGTCCCCCACGAAAACGGAGCGGCCCCCGTAGCCATGAGCGGGCTTCAGCACCAGGCGCGAACGCTCGGCCAGGACCCACGGCAACAGGTCCACCATCTTGCCGTCCCTTTCGAGGCGCGTCTCCTCGAGCCTGGCCGTCCACGGCAGGACGGCACGCACGAGCGCCCTTTCGCCCGGGGAGAGCAGGCCGCTGAACTCCGACGCTTGGAGTAGGGCCAGGAAGGCCTTGTCCTCGGAGAGGTGGCAGCGAAAGCTGTTGACGAACACGGCGGCGCCGCGCCGATAGGCCTCCAGGAACTCGCGCACCTCGGCCTCGCGGTCCATCAGCTCGGCGAGCACGGCACGGCGATAGACGACGTCGATCGCATGATCGGCCGCGAGCAGGCGATCGCCCTGAAGCGCGAGCTCGCGCGGATCGGCCAGCACGCAGCTGATCCCGGCCGCCTCGAAGGCCTGGCGCAGGATCTCCTGGTCAGGGCGAGTCCTGACGTCGGCAAAGTCCACGATCGCGACCGCGGGTTGTCTGGCGGCCGGAGGCCGGCCCGCACGGCGCCAGGTGTCCATCACGCTCGCGACGAGGGCCGGGCTCGAGGCCAGGTAGTCGACCCGGTGCCGAGCCGCAAACGCCCGGAACGCGGGAAGCTGGCGGAACACGGCGGCCATCCGATCGCCGTAGCCGAAGCCCGCCGGTGCGTCGCTGTTGATCTCGATGAAACGAGCGCCCTCCGGGGTCAGAAAGGCATCGAGACGCGACAACACCACATCGGGAGGGCCTGGATCCAGTGCCACCCAGCGTGCCTCTCGCTCGGGCAGCCCCAGCCACGCGCAGAGCCGCTTCGCGTCGCCATCGAAGGCCTGTCGCGCCACCCGTGCCGCGGTCTCGAGCAGCCGGCGGCCCTGGTCGCGGAACCGGCCCCAGGCGGCGCGCTCGACGAAGTGCGGGCGCAGGAAGCTGCGCATCGGCCGACCGTCGAAGGTGACGCCGGCCTTCGCCAGCGCCTCTTCGAGGGCCGCGGCCTGGCTGGGCACCAAGGCCTCGTCCTGGAGCAGCAGCTGGTTGTAGGCCTCGCCCGGGCTCACGCCCGGAACACGAGCTGTCCGCCCACGACCGTGGCCACGGCCCGGCCCTTGAGGACGAGGCCCCCGAAGGGCGTGTTGCGGCCCTTCGTCTCGAAGCGGTCGGGATCCACGGTATAACGACTCTCCAGATCCAGCACCGTGACGTCCCCGGGAGCCCCCGGAGCGAGCGTACCCCCGGGCAGGTCGAAGAGTCGTGCGGGCCGCGCGGAGAAGATCGACACGAGCTGCGACAGCGTCACGATGCCCGGACGCAGCAACCGGTCGAGGCACAATGGAACCGCCGTCTCGAGACCGACCACGCCAAAGGCGGCCTGGTCGTACTCGACCTTCTTGTCGTCCGCAGCGTGGGGGGCGTGGTCGGTGGCGATGCAATCGATGACGCCTTCGCGGAGGGCCTCCAGCACCGCGCGACGGTCGGCCTCCCCGCGCAACGGCGGGTTCATCTTCGTGAAGGAATCGTAGGCGCGCTCGCGCACCAGCTCGTCGGTCAGGAACAGGTGGTGAGGCGTGACCTCGGCTGTGACCCGCACGCCGCGCTGCTTCCCGCGTCGCACGGCGTCGGCCGAGGCCGCGGCGCTCACGTGCGCGATGTGGAGGCGGCCCCCCACCAGCTCGGCGAGAAGCACGTCACGCTCCACGATGATCGCCTCGCCAGCCGCCGGGGCCCCGCGCAGCCCGAGCCAGGTCGCCACCGGCCCCTCGTTCATCGAGGCGCCCTCTGACAAGGCGGGCTCCTCGCAGTGGTCGATCACCGCCAGGTCGAAGGCCAGGGCGTACTCGAGGGCGCGGCGCATGACCCGCGCGTTGGCCACCGGACGGCCGTCGTCCGATACCGCAACGCAGCCGGCGTCCTTGAGGTCGCCAAACTCGGCGAGCTCCTCGCCCTGCGAGGCCTTGGTGATTGCGCCGATCGGATACACCCGAACCACCCCGGCGCTGGCCGCCTTGTCCAGGATCGCCCGGGTGATCCCGGCTTGGTCGTTGACGGGCTCGGTGTTGGGCATGGCGCAGACCGCGGTGAAGCCCCCGGCGGCGGCGGCGCGTGTTCCCGTGGCGATCGTCTCCTTGTCCTCCTGGCCGGGCTCCCGCAGGTGGACGTGGACGTCGATGAAGCCCGGACACACGATGTGGCCCTTGGCCTCCAGGCGCTCCGCGTGTCTCGCCCTGAGCCTCTCGCCGAGCCGGGTCACCTTGCCGCCCTCGATCAGGACGTCGAGGTGGGCGTCGAGCCCCTGGGCAGGGTCAACCACTCGGCCACCCGTGATCAGCAGGGTCCCGCTCACGCGCCCACCTCGCTGTGCCCGCCCAGCAGCAGGTACAGGACCGCCATGCGGATCGCGACGCCGTTCGTGACCTGGTCCAGGATCACCGAGTACGGCCCGTCGGCGACCTCGGTCGAGATTTCGACGCCCCGGTTCATCGGACCCGGATGCAGGATCACCACGTCCCTGCGGGCTCGGCGCACGCGGGCCTCGGTGAGGCCGAAACGCAGGTGGTACTCACGGGACGACGGGAAGTAGCCACCCGTCATGCGCTCGCGCTGGACGCGCAGCATCATGACGGCGTCGGCGCCCTCGCAGGCCTCGTCGATCCGGTGGGTGACGGGCGCCAGCGCCTCGATGCCGGGGGGCACCAGGGTCGGTGGCGCACACAGGATCACGTCCACCCCGAGTTTGGTCAGGAGCCACAGGTTCGAGCGGGCCACGCGGCTGTGGAGCAGGTCGCCCACGATCGCCACCCGCAGGCCCGCGATCCGACCCTTCTTCTGGCGCAGGGTCAGGGCATCCAGGAGCGCCTGGGTAGGGTGCTCGTGTGCGCCGTCGCCGGCGTTGACGATCGCAGGCCGGCAATGGCGCGCCAGGAAATGGGGGGCGCCCGAGGAGGCATGCCGGATGATGATCATGTCGGGCTTCATCGCCTCGAGGTTCCAGGCGGTATCCAGAAGCGTCTCGCCCTTGCTGGCGCTCGAGGTCGCGGTGGCGATGGAGAGCGAGTCGGCCGACAACACGCGTTCCGCCACCTCGAAGGAGGAGCGCGTGCGGGTAGACGGCTCGTAAAACAGGTTGATCACGGTTTTCCCGCGCAGGGTCGGGACCTTCTTGATCGGGCGATCCAGGATCTCCCGCATCGACTGCGCGGTGTCCAGAATGGTCTCGATCTCCGCGGGCAGCAGCGGCTCGATGCCGAGCAGGTGACGGTGAGGGAACAAGCTCACCGCCGCCGCCCCTGCGTCCTGGCGACCAGCGGCTCGGGCTCCAGGAGCAATACCCGGTCCTCGCCGTCCTGCTCCTTGAGCCTCACCTGGACGGTCTGCTCGCGGGCCGTGTTGAGGGTCCGGCCGACATAGTCGGCCCGGATCGGCAGCTCGCGGTGTCCGCGGTCCACGAGCACCGCCAGCTCGATGCGCGCGGGCCGGCCGAAATCCACGAGCTCGTCGAGCGCCGCTCGCACGGTGCGACCGGTGAACAGCACGTCGTCCACGAGCACGACGCAGCAGCCGTCAATCGAGAACGGGATCTCGGTGCCGCGCACCACCGGGTTCGGCGCCATCGTCGTCAGGTCATCGCGGTACAGGGTAATGTCGAGGGCGCCGACCCGCGGCCGGCGCGCCTCGCCCTTGGCGACGACCCGGGCCAGGCGCTGCGCCAGCGGAACCCCGCGGGTCCGGATTCCGACCAGGGCCGTGTGCTCGATGTCGGGGTGCCGCTCCACGATCTGGCGGGCGATGCGGGCGAGGCCACGGGCCAGCCGGCTCGCGTCCATGACCTCCTGGCGGATCCGGAATCCCTGAAGTCCCGCCATGCTCAGGACAACCGTCCTCCGTCCGGAACGGGACGTTCGGGGATCAGCAGCACCCGCGAGCCCTTGCCGTCGTCCACGGTCAGCACCCGCACTTCGGACAGAACCGCCGCCACGGTTTCGGCCGCAACGTTGACCGCCGCGACGACCTGCAGGCCCACGAGGTCGTCGGTTTCATAGAGGTCGCTGATCACGGCGGCGGCGGTCTTGCGTCCCAACTCCCCGAAGGAGATGACGAGTGCGAAGCAGGGCGTCCGGGCGCCGCGCAACACCTGCGCCGAAACGATCGTCCCGACCCGCACGTCCAGGGCGAGTAGGTCGTCGACGCTGGCCAAGGCGCGCGGATCGTAACCCAAAAAACGGCGGCCGGCAGGTGCTCAGGCGAGAATTGCCTCGAGGGCCCGGTGGGTGTCGGAGAAGTCCTGGAGCGCAGCTGCAGGACCCCGCGCGAGCAGGGTGGCGAGGCTGGTGCGGCCCGTCGCCACCGCAACGGCGCGCGCGCCCAGGCTGCGGCCGCACAACACGTCGTGGATCGAATCGCCGACGATCACGACCTCGGGGCCCGCAAAGGCGCGGCCCGTGGTGAGGAGGGCGCGAGCCAGGGCCACTGCGGGCAGCTCGTAGCGGTCCTCGTGGTCCGAGCCGAAGGCGCCGAAGCGGAACACGCGCGCGAGACCGAGCGGCGCGATCTTGAGCTGGGCACACGGCTCCAGGTTGCCCGTGAGCAGACCCAGGCTGACGCGCGTGTCGGCCTCCAGCGCCGCGATCAGCTCCGCGATCCCAGGCTTGGCGCGGACGTGCTCGGGTCGCAAGGCCGCTTCGAGTCGGCGTGCGTAGCGCTCGAGGACCTCGGGGCGCCCGCGCTGGATCTCCGCTTCGTCACGACCCGCCTCACGCATCAGCTCGCGCACGATCTGGGGATCGGTCTTGCCCGAGTAGTCGTAGCCGTTCATCGGCCCGGTTTCGCCGAAGACCTCCTTCAGGGCTTCCCCCAGGCAACGAGCCGAGATGCCGCTGGCGGAGAGCAGGGTGCCGTCGATGTCGAAGAGCACCAGGCGCTTCACGGCGTGTCCTCGGGGAGCGGCGGTAGATCCTCGCCGACCGGCTCGGAGACCTCTGCCTTGGCCACGCCTGCGTAGCTGGGAATGAAGGACACGGGGCTTTGCCGCAACACGTCGTCCTCCATGATCTCTGTCCACACGCGCCCCTCCATGTCGCGGGCGATCGGCAACCCCATCAGGTACAGCAGGGTCGGCGCAACGTCGAGGATCGAGCCACGCTGCAGCTGGGCGCCCTTGCGAATCCCGTCCCCGGCGACGAAGACGACGCCGTCGGGCGCTGCTTCGTGGCTGCCGCTCGGAGCGTCTGCCCCCGAGACACCCAGCAGCCGCCGCCACCACGGCACGGGGTCCATGCCGTAGCCCGATACGAGCATGAGAACCTCGTTGGGCCGCAGGCCCCGTTCCAGCTCGGCGACCCACCGCCCCAGGAAGGCGGCGTAACGCTCGATCACCCGGCCGAAGCGCCGCTGCTCCTCTGGCCGCACGTCCCCGAAGCGGTCGGGCCACGCGTCGCGGGTGAAGGCGTGGCCGACCACGTCCAGTCCGTAGAAATAGGTGGCGAAAAAAGCCGGGTCGTAGGCCGCGCGCAACACCGCACCCGCGCGCTGGTAGGTCAGGTCCGGCGCCAGGGCCCGCTCCACGAGGTCGCGCCGCCACTGCCGCCGGTCCTCGGCCTCGCCGGAGAGGTCAACGAACTCCGCGACCAGGGCCCGGTCCACGTCGGCGGGCAGCACCGCGCGGTCGCGCACCTGTTCGAACAGATCGGGTGGAAACAAGGCCTCGGCGCCGCGCGCCTCCCTGCTCAAGCGATGGAAGTGGTTCGAGATCATGAAGCCCTGGATGCGCTCGGGCGGCTGCGTGCCCCAGAACCGCACGATGCCCGCCCGCACGTCGAAGGCGTTCAGGGCCTCCCACAGGGCCGGGCTGCGCCGCGAGCGTGCGGTCACGGGCAGTCGCGTCACGAGGCCGAGCCGCTCCGCGAGAGAGACTAGGATCCCCTTGGGCAACAGCTCCCAGTCGCTGCTCGAACCGCGCAGCCGGTAGCTGGCGAAGCTCTTGACGCCGTGGTCACGCGGCAGGCGTCCGGTAAAGATGCTGGTCCAGATGGGCGGCCCCTCGGCGGGGCGCAAGGTGGCCAGGGGACCGTGGGCGCCGCGGCGAGCCAGGCCCTCGAGGGCAGGCAGGCTGCCGCGGCGCAGTCCCAACTCCACCTGCGCGGGCGAGAGGCCATCGATGCCCACGAGCACGACCCGACGCTGGGGGGCCGTGCGCTCGACCCGCACCGGCACGATCCGCGGCGCCGGCTCGGGGTCGGGGCGCAGCGCAAGCGGTCCGATCACGGTCGCGGCGGCGGCGAGCACCACCAGCGGGGCGAGCACGGCGCGGCCGCGCTCGGGAAAAAAAAGCGCGTCCAGGCCGACACCGAGCAGGGCCACCGCCGCCAGGGTGACGACCACCGCGGCTGCGGTGAGCGCGTGAACGAAGGGCACAGGGATCGAGTAGCGATAACTGACCAGGTTCCACCAGAACAGGGCGGCGGCGAGGCTGGCCTGGACGAAGGCGAGCAGGGTCAGGTACGGCAGGCCCGGAACCGGCGGGCGCGCCTGGCCCGGAGCCAGCCCGTGCAGCAGCAAACCCAACACGCCCAGGCCCAGGCCCGACGCGATGCCGTAGGGCACGAAGAGAGACACCAGCAGCGCCCGCGCCTCCTGGACGAGGCCCGCCGAGGGCGCCAGGAACAGCGTCAGTACGACGACGTCACCCGCGAGCAAGAAGCCCGCCACCGCGGCGCTGCCGAGGACCCGTCTCATGGGGGTCCATTATCGGGCCGCTGCGACCCATGCAGTATGATCCCGCGCGGTGCCGCGCAACCGTGAGATCCCCCTCGTCGAGAGGGTGCCCCTCGACGGAGCCTACGCGCTCCTGACCTACCGCCACCCGGAAGTCGCCCGTGCCGCGAGGCCCGGCCAGTTCGTGATGATCAAGGCCGGGCTCTCCGCGGACCCGCCGCTGCGGCGTCCGTTCTCGATCCTGACCACCGACCCGGAGCGCGAGAACTTCACGCTGTACGTCAAGGCTGTCGGCCAGGGCAGCCGAGAGCTGCTGGCCATGCCCGTCGGTGCGCGGGCTCAGTGCCTGGGCCCACTGGGCCGGCCCTTCTCCCCGCCGGGGCCGGGCGAGGAAGCCCTGATGGTGGCCGGCGGCTACGGAATCGCTCCCTTCCTGATGTTGTCGCGCGAGCTCGTGAAGGCGGAGCGGCCAGGCCGCGTGTTCTACGGTGGCCGCGGCGCAGGCGACATCTTGATCCGCGAGCCCTTCGAGGAACTCGGGATGCCCCTCGAAGCCGCCACCGAGGATGGCAGCGCCGGTCACCGCGGCCGCGTCACGGAGCTGCTCGACAAGCATCTCAAGGGCGCGCGGGGACCGGCGCGCCTCTACGCGTGTGGTCCCGATGCGATGTTGCAGGCCGTGGCGCGCATCGCCGGGGCACGCGGGCTGCCCTGCGAAGTGAGCCTCGACCCCTGGATGGGCTGCGGCCTCGGCACCTGCCTCGGCTGCGTGGTTTTTCTCCAAGCTGGCGACGAGCCTCGGCCCAGGTACCGCTGCGCCTGCACCGAGGGTCCGGTGTTCGACGCGGAACAGGTTGTGTGGCACGGAGAGACCGAGTCCCAGGCCCGGCGCCGGGCCCTCCAGGAGGCG
>Ga0187893_10000621_pt1 | contig 90519 bp, 76 predicted proteins | sample MA1701074metaG_FD_139574 | JGI IMG/M metagenome (GOLD analysis project Ga0187893, IMG submission 139574) | White microbial mat communities from a basaltic lava cave in the Kipuka Kanohina Cave System on the Island of Hawaii, USA - MA170107-4 metaG ... | reverse complement strand
ACGCGTTTATCCGCATCCAAGATCCGGCGATCGTGGAGGGGCAACGCGCCTCCGGTCTGCGATTTGGTCAACCGCGGGTGCTCGCTTTGCTCAGCGCCTTGGTGTTGTTCCGTCTCTTGCCGGAAGGTTTCGCGGCGGGGAATCTTCGTACGCACATGGCCGATCCCGGCGCGCCGGGACTCGGTCTTCCCCCGGAGAAATTCACGCCCGGCAAGATGACCTACGATCTGCGGCGACTGCGGCTCCCCGGCCTGATCGAACGTGTGCCCAAGTCCCACCGCTATCGGGTCACGGAGTTCGGCTTCCGCAGCGCCCTGTTCCTCACCCGGGCCTACGCCCGACTGCTTCGTCCCGGCCTGGCCATGGCCACCGATCCCCAGCCCCCGGCGCCGGCCCTCTTGAACAAACTCTTCACCGAAGTCGATCAGGCCATCGAGCGCCTTTGGATTCAACGGAGCCTCGCCGCATGATCCAAACTTGACTCATTCGTAAAGGAAACTCTTGTTCAAGGACTCTAGCGGATTTCAGCCAAGCAAGTTGCCGTAATCTCCTGATCTCTTCGGGAATGTCTTCGATGATCCGCGTCCGCGTGCGTCGGCAACGTTGCACCGGGCCCGCGCCATGGGGACATCGATTCAGACGATGCTCCTCGTGCCGATCGACGCTCGCCCTTGACAAGTCGATACGACCGTCAAGGGCACGCCGGCCGGGGGCGCCGCGTGCCGGGATGTCCGTTCTTGGTGCCCGGACGTTTCCGTCGCTTGGGGGCCGCCGGCTTTTCATACACGGGGATCATGCCCGAGGGGGTGGGCGGCGTGGCCGAAGGGTTGAGGAGACTTGACTCCAGTTTCGCCAGGCGTACGTTCTGCTAGGCGATGCGTTTGGCCAAGGCCATCAGCATGAGGGTGACGGCCTCAAGACCGCGCAAGGCCAGTTGCCTCGCTTGTGCGTCATTCAACTCGCCGCGCAGCGCCGCCTGCAACGCGTTTGACCTCACCGCTGATCTCGCCCTCGACCTGGCCGAATGCGCCCCGATTTCCAACCTGCTCACCGGCCCGAAGGCGAAGTGATTCGCAATGGGTAACTCTGATACGACAGCGCTTCGTTTCATTCCGAGCCGCGCGGCGTAAGCCCGCGGACAGGTCAGCAGGCCTGTCCCGGCGCGCCGTGAGTGCTCGGAATGGGGTCCTAACGCTGTCATTCTAATTCGATGTTTGATGCCAGACCGGTGGTGGGCACGGCCCACCCTACTTGGGTCTCATACTAAATTGGATGTTTGATGCCAGACCGGTGGTGGGCGCGGACCACCCTACACACTGCACGTGGCCGCAGGGTGCTTGTTGGCGAACGTAGTCGGCCGTTACGCTGCAAACTCGCGAAGCAGGCTGACGCCGTGGGACGTGCCGATGCGTTCCGCGCCGGCTTGAATCATCTCGTTGGCCTGCGCGGCGGTGCGAATTCCGCCCGCGGCTTTGGTTTTCATCGGCGATGCATACCTGTGCAGCATGCGCACGTGCTCGACGGTCGCACCGCCCGTGGGGTGAAACCCGGTGGATGTTTTGACGAAATCGGCCTCGCCTTCCATCGCGCAGCGGCACGCGAGAATGATCTGCTCCTCGGTCAGTGTGGAGCACTCCAGAATGACCTTGAGTTTTCGCGGTTCGCCGATGCCGTGCGCAACCCGGGCGAGAAGTTCGATTTCACGGCGAACGCCGGCCTTGTCCCCATCGAACAGGGCGCCCCGGTTCAGCACCATGTCAATTTCGAGCGCGCCATCCTCCATCGCAAGCCGAGCTTCCTCGGCCTTCACTTCGGGCCGATGCGTTCCGTGTGGAAATCCCACGACCGACACGACGAAGGGAGGTCGGCGTGCGTTGCATCGGTTCAGCCGCTCGACGGCCTGGCGAACCCGCGCGGGCGAAACACACACCGCGAGCATTCCGTGCTCGATTGCCTCATCGCACAAGGCGTCGATTTGCTCACGCGTCGCTTCCGGCTTGAGCAGAGTGTGCTCGATCCGTCTCGCGAGCTGGATCACCGTCATCAAGGTCCGGTCTCCAATACAATGGCAGATACGCCCGAAGCAGCCGCGCCACGCCGTCTGATTTCATAAGATAGCCGACGCGAATCCGTTCAGCCCAGGCTCCAGGGCCGGGCAGTCGGGTTGCGGCACGATCCACGACGCCCAAAGAATGGGCGAAGTCGTCGAAGGAAACTTCGACACGACCTTGAGCCGCGGCCCGAAGTCGGGCGAGCCACCCCGCCGCCGCCAGGGAAAGCCACAAGGCGCCCATACCGGATACCACCGGCCAGCCATAGTAGCCTTCTCCGAAACACGATCGGCCCTGAATCCTCGCGACCAGGTATCGTTGAATCAATCTCGAAATGGTTTTCGTGTCGACGCCCGGACCGATCTCCGATTCTATCCGAGAAAACGGCAGCGGGCTTTCCGATTCAAAATCGCGCAACAACGGGACGTTTCCAGTGCCTCGGAGGAACTTTCGGGCCTTGCGCAGTTGTTCCCACCTCTTGCGAAGTTTTCGCCAACCCCTCATAGCGGCTTCGTCCAGGGAAACGTGCTCCGCGTGAACCAGAACGATCTGCCGAAGCAAGCCCAATTGTCGCGGCGAAGGATCTTCGACGGGTTCTCCAGCGTCGCCGGCCGCGGAATCGAACAGAAGCTGAAGCAGCTCATTGAACCTAGGGCCGCGAACCTTTCCCAGGGTGGCCGCGCTCAATGTGCAGGTCACTCTTGCGGCTCCGACGACGCGAACACGAAGCGGTACTTGCTCGTTCAAGAGCCAGGATGAGTAAAGGTCCGTTACGGCGTCCAGCTCTTTCCCGGTCCCTTTGAGCCCCGACTGCAAGTCGGCCAGGTCTTCCGCCGATCGAGGAGTATGGCCCAGCCCCCCAACGAGTTGCTTGAGCCATGGTCCATGGTCGGAAATCGACTTGCCTTTGGAGCTGGTCGCGCTTGGGCAGTCGAAACGAAAGGACGCCTGCCAACCTTGTGCGATTGGTCGGACGGAAAACGGAAAAATTCGGCAGGCGAACGGTTTGGCGGCCTCCCCGTATTCCGCGTGGATGCGGCAAAGGTTGTTTTCCTGGAGAAATACGCACGCCCCGTCCGATCGCTTATTCAGAACCCAGTTGTTTCCGACACGAAGGTAGGGTTGCGTACCAAGTCTGGCTACCCAATCCTGAGCGTCGAGGCGCTTCTTGTCTCCGTCAAACAAGTGGCCGACGAGAGACCGGCAGCAGTTTCCGCACGAGTGGCACGCCCAGCGCTGTCCCGGAACGGTGGGCATCAAGACCGGCAGGGATCGCGAGGAGGTCATGCCTGGATTATCATAGGGGGTGGGTGGATCGGCGACTCGATTCGGAAAAATCGATGGAATGGGATTGGTTCGGGCCTTGCTCCGACTCCAAGAATTTCGGGTAATTTTCTTGCATCGACAATTGCGTGAAGCGAGAATCCCCGGATAACGAGCCGGGCACGATTGGATTCTGGCGGACTTGCGTCGATCGTTCTCGGCCCCTAGAATTCCCGGCGGCTACGATTGAGCCGGCGGCTCCGCTTGAGTTTGTGGCGCGAAAGGATTGGCGGGGCAGGGCTGTTATTGTTCAGAACATGGAGTGGCACATGCGAAATGGTTGGGTTCGTCGAACTTTGGTGCGCGCGAGCATCGTTAGCTTAGGGGCGTACCTGTTCTCAGGTCCAGGAACGAGCTGCACGAGTTTCGTTGGAGAGTCGGCGTTTACTTCGACAAATTTCTGCTTTATTTTTGATTGCCAGAACGGAATTCTCGGGGGGACCATTGACCCCTGTTCGGGCATAGGCAGCGGCGACCAGACGGTTGAAGGCCAATTCACCGGCGTGCCGTTTTTCACGGATTGTCAAATTGCGGGCGGACCGTGAAAAGCGAACGGGACGACCGGGGCTCAAAATGAGCCGCCTTTGGTCGGCCCATTACGCGATGGAAAAAATGGATTCGGCCAAGCAACAATCAAAACTGGCTTGGCACAGAGTGAAATGAGAAACATGGCACGACCAAATTACCGAAACCTGCGGCGAGCATTCGCAAGTATTCTGTTGGGCGGGACCAGCTTTGGCATATTGGGTTTTGTGGAGAGCTGTGACGACCGTCTGCTCAGCGTCGCGGAGCAATTCGATCCCTGTGGGACAATTCTCGCGAACTGCGCACCGGGCCAACTCACGGTGAATCGCGCCGAGGTGGGCGATTATTGCGTTGACCCGGCTTGCACGGTTCCCGGTCAGTGCGGCGGCGGGCAGGCGCTGGGGACCATAACCAGACTTTGCCCGTAATGTAAGGATGCAAGGAGGAATCTCCGATGCGGTTGAATCGACGACTTGTGCTATGTCTTTCCGGCGGCATCCTTTTGCAGGCGGCAAGTTGCGCGACTTCCATCGTACCGGTGGTGACGAGCTTTATTGAATCCACCCTGATTCAATCCATCCTACAGGCCCTCTTGCCACCGTGATGTGAATCGTCACGACGGTGCATCATAGAACGGCGGCGCGACGCCGCCGGTAGTCGTAAACCGCACTTCGCCTGTTTTCAATTTTCCGGAAACTGCCGTCGGCGACGGGAGAACATGGCACAAGACGCGCCCAACCCCAGAAGCAGGAGTGTTGCCGGCTCGGGAATGATTTCCAACCGGTCGATGCGAAATGCCGCCGTGGCATAAGGGTTGATGTTGCCGTCAAAGTCCGAAATGACCACCGTACCTTCGCTCTTGGACAACGAATCAAGCGACGGCGGTACAAGCGGAAGGTCAAGCGAGTTCAGCATGGCTCCGCTGGGATCGATGAACAATAGGCTCATGATCGGCAAAGGATCGATGCCGCAGTTTGGATCGATGGCCGGATCGCACATCCGGTTGTTGAAAAAGCTGGGAAACCCCATGGGGCTGGAAACGGTATAAAGATCGCCGACAGGACCGAACGGGCCGGTGTACTGATCGTGAATGGTGATCTGTAGCCCGAAGGGTGAAAACACCGACGTTCGGCGGAGCTGTCGATCTCCCACGTTGATAACAAATTCGGTGGCCAGCGGCGGGGCGCCGAAATCGTTGGGTCCATCGAAAAACTGAAACGAAACATTGTTCGGATCGGAGGCGGGCTGACGCACAAAACCCGAATCGAAGAACGTGTAGTACCCGCTCACCGGAGCACCGACCGGCAACGTATCCTTGAACCAATTCTGGTCATCGTCGACGTTGGTGATGGTTCCGGAGAATACGAATGTCTGGGGGGTCTGGGCCCGCGCCGGCACTACCAACGCGGCCAAGCCCAATGCGGCAATCAGAATGCTCAGGCCGAAACCTTTCGGCGCCAAACCCACGGTCATTTTGCGATTTCCTTACGGAAGGGATCGCCCCTCCACCCCCTGGTCGCCACAGTCTGCGATCTAACTCGGATCGTAGCGTAATGGGGCGAGCCTTGTCAATCATTCGCTGGATTTACTCGTAAAACAAGCGACTCCCGCGTTGAAACCATGGTTGAGAGTCTTGCCACGGGTTGCGTAAAATCCAGCCGCTGAATCAAGGCCCGGACCCTGACGCCAAATCAACGCCAATGGGTCGTGGAATCCTACGAGTTGCCGATTGCGATAGTCCCGATAATACTCAATCAGGGGAATTCGTATGAGGGAATTTTGGTTGATGGCCGTTGAATTCACATTCGTGTGCGAAGAAAATTGAAGTTCGATCTGGTTATTATCGGCGGTGGTCATGCAGGCGCTGAAGCCGCGTGGATCGCGGCGAACGTCGGGGCGTCCGTGGGCCTGGTCACGATGGAGCACCGGGCCATCGGGCGAATGTCCTGCAATCCGGCGATCGGGGGCATCGGAAAGGGGCAAATGGTTCGGGAAATCGATGCTCTGGGCGGTCTGATGGCCCTGGCCACCGACCGGGCAGCGATTCAGTTCCGAATGCTTAATCGCAGCAAGGGGCCGGCGGTTTGGGCTCCCCGGGCCCAATGCGACCGGGACGCGTACGCCCGGGCGGTTCAATCGATCCTCGGGGGGGCCAAAAACCTGACCATCGTCGAAGGCTCCGTGGAGCAAATCCTCACGCGGCCGAGCGGGGACTCCTCGAACCGGCCTGGAGTATCCGGCGTGCTATTGTCCGACGGCCGGCGACTCGAGAGTCGAGCCGTAGTGATTACGACGGGGACGTTTCTTCGTGCCCTGATGCATTGCGGCGAACAACAATGCGAAGGGGGCCGAATCGGCGAAGCCAGTGCGAACGGGCTCAGCGATACGCTTCGATCGCTGGGTTTTGAACTGGGGCGGCTGAAGACCGGAACGCCGCCGCGGATTCACCGCGACACGATTGACTATTCCGTCTGCGAGATCCAGCCGGGAGACGACCCGCCCATTCCGTTTTCGTTTCTCTCCGTGGGGGTCTCGCAACCGCAAATGGACTGCTGGGTCACGTGGACGAATCCGCGGGTACACGAACCGATCCGCGGGAATTTGCATCGCGCCCCGATGTATTCCGGCCAGATTCAGTCCCAGGGCCCGCGTTACTGCCCGAGCATCGAAGACAAAGTCGTGCGCTTCGCCGACAAGGACCGTCATCAGGTTTTTCTCGAACCCGAAGGGTACGACAACGAGCGCGTGTATTGCAACGGAATCAGTACGTCGCTGCCGACCGACGTCCAGGACGCGTTTGTCCGGGAAGTGGCGGGTCTTGAGAACGCCAAAATCCTACAATACGGATACGCCGTGGAGTACGATTTCGTACCGACCCATCAAACCGCCGCCACGCTGGAAACGAAACGCATTTCCGGGCTGTATCTCGCGGGGCAGATCAATGGCACAAGCGGGTACGAGGAGGCCGCGGGACAGGGATTGATCGCGGGAATCAACGCCGTCCAAGGGTTGCGCGGCGGTGAACCGCTGATCTTGGGACGGCACGAGGCGTACATCGGCGTGATGATCGACGACCTGATTACCAAGCCTCCGACGGAGCCTTATCGAATGTTCACTTCCCGGGCGGAGTACCGGCTTCGCCTTCGTGCGGACAACGCCGATCAACGACTCACACCCACCGGCAGGAGGTGGGGAACCGTTGAGGATTTCCGGTGGCAAAAGTTTTCAGAAAAGCGCGCGGTGCTTGCCGCGCTGCAAGACCTGGTGCTGGCGTCCTCCGTCGAAGGAGTGCCGATGGGCACGTGGATTCGCCGGCCCGAGGTCGACCTGTGCGCGTTTGAGGCCGCCGCGAATGGACGTTGGGCCACCCCTTTCACCCTGGAGAACCTCGAACTGGTCTTGCTGGACGCCAAATATTCCGGATACATCGATCGGCAGGAAGAGCAAATCGAGCGTTTCCGAAAGCTGGAATCGATGACCATTCCCGAGCGAATCGACTATTCCTCAATCCCCGACCTTCGCGCCGAAGCGCGAGAGAGCCTTCGAAGAGTGACGCCTCGCACGCTTGGTCAGGCCGCTCGGATGCCGGGCATGACCCCCGCGGACGTGACTGTGCTTTGGATTTACCTCAGCGGTCGCCGATCAACCGTTCGAGTGGGCTAGCGAGCTGATCCTCCCCCCTATCTCTGAAAAATTGCCATAGCCAAGAATCCCATCCGGGTGATTGGTCTGGGGATGTTTTTTCCGCACTTGACGAGGAACTGTATCGTATGTATCGTATGGGGAACATGGATAATCTAGAGAATATGAGCGTGCCCAAAGTTAACGAGAATGCCCGAATAGCGCATCGAAACTCGGATAATCGGACTGGAGAGGTTTATACCACGGGTCAAGTCGCGCGCATTTGCAAGATTAGCCAACAAACCGTAATTCGCTGCTTTGACAACGGACGGCTCAAAGGCTACCGCGTTCCCGGATCCCGATTTCGGCGAATTCCGCGCGAAGCGCTGATCGCCTTCATGAAAACCAATACCATACCGCTGGATCAACTCGAAACCGGGCGAAAACGAGTGCTGGTGGTGGATGATGACGAGGCCATCGTCGAAATGTTTATTGAACTGCTCGAACGAGACGGGCGATTCGAGGTCCGAACGGCCCGTTCGGGTTACGACGCCGGGATCGTGACCGAGCAGTTTCGCCCCGACGCCATGTTGCTCGATTTCAAGTTGCCGGACATCAATGGGATTCTCGTTTGCCGGCGGATTCGAAACGACCCGAATTACGAACATATGAAAATCATCGCGATCAGCGGGGCAGCGGATCCGCGGGAAATCGACGAGTTGCGGGCGGCCGGAGCGGACGAGTTCATCCGAAAACCATTTGACATTAATCGGGTGATCAACCGCCTGGGCGAATTGGTGCATAGCGTTTGAAAGCAAGTTCCCGCAGGTCGCCTTGACGCCCGGCGACTCCTCTTCCTGGGTCACGAAGGAGTGACTCTCCCCGCCAAGGACTCGCGCGCATGTCAACTCAAGGATCAGCGACTTCGGCCCGAGAGGAAATCCGAGAGCGGGCGGAACTTACCCTCAGCGGCCTCGACTCCCTTCCCGCGCTTCCCGCGGCCGCTTCGCATATTTTGAAGATCGTTTCGTCGGACGGAGCTTCCCCTCGGGAAATCGTGGAATGGATCCAGCGAGACGCGGCGCTGGCGGCCGGCATCTTGCGCATGCTCAGGCGGGCCGATCTGGGAGTATCCACAAAAATCACCGGCATGGACCGTGCGGTGGCGCTGCTTGGCATTCAACGGGTTCGACACGCCGTTCTGACGCTTCAGCTCTTTGAACAACTTCGAAACTCCACGGCGGACGCCGGCGCACGAGACCTTCATCGCGAACTCTGGAAGCACAACCTTGCCGTGGCAACGGTCGCCGAGAAACTGGCCGCGGCGCGGCGACCTGCCGCGGATTGTTCGGAAGCATTCGTTTGCGGACTCCTTCACGACATTGGGAAACAGGCCCTGTTGTGCGCATGGCCAAAGAGTTATGCCCGGGCCGTTGCCCTCGCGGAGGACGGGGGTCTTTGCATCTGCGACGCGGAGGTTGAGCTCTTTGGGTTGGACCACACGCTGGCGGGAAAACGGATTCTGACCCGCTGGCAACTTCCGCGCCCGATCGTGGATTGCGCCTGGCTTCACCATTTGGATCCGGCGTCCCATCCGCCGAGTTTGGCCTGCGGGCCGCTCCTCGAAACCATCCACCTGGCGGACGAAGTTGTGCGGCGACTGCGGATCGGGTTCTCGGGGTATCGCCCGCCGGCGGACGTGGATCGTCTCGCCGAACAATTCGGAATCGCGCAAGACCGATTGGTGGATCTCGAGCGCAAATTGCCCACGGAACTGGCGCCGCTATTCGAATTGATCGGCGAAGATGGGGCCATCGACCACGCCCTGTACGCCAAATCCCTGGTCAAGGCTCACCGCGAGTTGCTGGAGAACGCCGAGAGTTTGAACCGCGTGGCCCGGACCCTTGAGGATCGAACTGCCGTTCTTGAAGGACTTCGTTCGCTCCAAGCGTCAATGGGCCCGGAGGATCGACTCGCGGACGCGTGCCAAGGGGCGGCGGACGCGGTCAAGTCGGTGATGGGTGCGGAAGCCGCCGCTGTCGTGATGGTCACAGAAGTAAACGGCCTGTTCCAAGCTGGGTTCAGTTGTGAACCCTTCGGTGCGGCCGGGCATCGAATCGTCAGTGACGCCGAAACCGCCGAAGCGAAGGGTTTCGCCGAAGCAATCGAGTCGCAGGATTCGGGCGTCATGGTTTCGGCATCGACCGCGATAGTTGAATGGTGGTCGCGGCACTCGCCGGCCCGCACCTCCGTGCCACTGTGGCGGATTCCAATTCGACAACAGAACAGAAATGTTGGGGCCATCCTTGTCGCGTGCCCGCCGGATCGTTTTCAACACTGGGCGTCCGCGCAGAACGACCTGGATGTTCTCCGATCGGCCATCGGCGAGTTGCTCTTCGGCACTCATCGACGATGCGAGGCCGAACGATTGAACCAGGAGTTGGTGGACTTGCACCGCCGGCTCCAGACCGCGCAAGCCGACTTGCTTCGGCAACGGTCGCTCTCCATGATCGCCGAGATGGCGGCCGGCGCCGCCCATGAATTGCACAACCCGCTCGCGGTCATCTCCGGAAGAGCCCAACTCGAGTTGGAGCGATCCGAGGATCCCGAGCTGACCCGCGTGCTTCAGGTCATCGTCGAACAAACGCAGCGAGCGTCGCAGATCGTCATGGACCTTATGGCGTTCGCGAGACCGGAACCGCCGTCGTCCGACGAATTGAAGCTGGTCGGATTTCTGGACCGGATCGCGCAGCAACGGCGCGAGGCGGCCGGATTGCGAAGCGAACAACTCACGATTCGCCTCGCGGACAGCACTGTGACCGTGGCGGTCGATCCAGCGCACCTGACCGAAATCCTTCACGCCCTGCTCAACAATGCCTTAGAAGCTTGTCCTCGAGAAACCGCTCGGGTCCACATCAACTCGCCAAGCCGCTCGTCCGATGAAAAGGTCCGGATCGTCGTCGCCGACAACGGGGTGGGAATGTCCCGCCGCGTGCTGGAACACGCCGCCGATCCGTTCTACTCAAGCCGACCGGCCGGACGAGGCCGAGGCATGGGGCTGACTCGTGCGCATCGGCTTGTGGAGATCAACGGCGGGAGGCTTTGGATCGAATCGGAAGTCGATCGAGGGACAAGCGTTTCGATTGAACTGCCGAGTCGCCTCCGCCCCTAGACCCGCATCGCATTCTTTTTTGTCGGGTCAGCTTCCGCCTCCTTACGGACGCGGCTCCGTTTACGAATGAGCGAACGAAAACACAAGGTGCTGCTGGTCGAACCCGATCCCGATTTGATCGAGATCCTGGTGTCAGGACTGTCCCGACGGTTCGATCCGCGCCTGACGTGCGTGGACAACGCCTCGTCGGCCATCGAAGCCGATCTGGGCGACCCGCACGATCTGGTGATTTCCGAACTGAAGCTCGAGGATATCAGCGGGTTGCGGCTGGCCTCCCAACTGGCAAGCCTCGTCGGTGGTGAGCGCCCTTTCCTCCTCATGGCCAATCGGCTCACGGCGCGAAAAGCGGTTCGGGCGTTGCGGCTGGGCGTTCGCGACATTTTCACGAAGCCGTTTGTGTTGAGCGATTTGTTGGACCGGGCCGAAGAGCTCCTCGGCGGTTACCTCTTGCATCGACGGCACGTCGCCAAATATCATCGATTGCGATCCCTGGTTCGGCACGTAATTCGTGAGCGGAGGGATTTAAACCGCCGAACGGAATTGATCTGCAAGGACCTCGTCGGCGCCCATCGACGGCTGGTGCACCGCGTTCTGGAAGTCGAAGATCACGTGGCGCGAAACGGCTGATGCCCGCGGCATCGTTGGTCTTGAGAGCTATTCGTATAACCAACCGCCATTTCGTCTCTTGCGAAGATTTCGAAGTCCTTGAGGCGAACTCCCTTTCGTAACTCGTAACTCGTGTCCCGTGGCCTTGGGGCGCGGCCAATGGCCGTGCCGTGAATCAGCCCTGAACCAGGCGATTCACAAACAACAATCCGGCCAAAACACACAGGCCGATGGTCAAACCCTTGAGGGCGATCATCCCAAGAACCGCCCAACGCGACGGTTCCCCATCCTGATCCACTTCCATTTCCGCCAACCGCATGAAAAGGGACCGATCACCGGGGTCGTTGCTGTCATGGAGTTCCTCCCGATAAGCGGCGATGAGCCTTCCGACCTCCACGGCCGAGAGCCGCAGATGGGAGGCGTATTGGACAATTCGCCGGCGTCGGGTCCTGGTGAGGCGTCCACTGCGGACTTCTTCCCTCACCATTTCGCGAAAGATGTCGCGCGGTTCGATGGCTGGAATGAAACGGACCTTGTCGCGCAAATCGACCGGCATTCGCCGCGCCGTCGTCGCTACGTAGTGTGGCTCCTGGGCCATGGCCTCCCCCTCCTCTCGCATCATTCTAGGTAGCGCGACAGGCGAAAGGAAAGCACCCTTCCGCCGCTTCATTTGCGGACCTGGGATTGAGCCCGAAAGGAATGTCTTTCAATTGCCGTTCAAGAATCCTTGGGTTCAATTGGAATTCTTGATATTCGCCCAAAAGAACCCAACGCCGGCATGTTCGGCCAAGTAGTCGGCCTGATCGACAATCTCGGCTTGTGCAGCCGCGCGGATTACGCGCTTTAGGGTCACGACTTGGCCTTGCGCTTTACGATGCGTTCCGCAAGCTCCCGTCGCCGCGCTTCCCACCATTTTGCGGTCGTTTCAACCGGCTCGCCGCTTTCGAGAGCAGCCAGGAGTCTGGCGTTAACCTCATCGCGTGCTTGTCGGCGCTGGTTCTCGCGGACCAACTGTGGAAAATACTCGCTCGAAGTGCCGTAGCCGCCACGGTTGACCTGAGTGTCGACCCACGACTTCATGTCCTCGGGTAAGGAGATGTTCAACGTAGCTCTCAAGACAAAAGATTAGCATGTAACGGCTTGTGCCGAATTTGTGTTACAAGCAATTACTTACTTTTGGCATTCCGGGGGATTGCCGGGCGACCGATCCAGCTCGATGGGGCCGGAAGTGCGCGGCCGCTACAAACCGGAACTGACCACGTGGGCCAATGCGGAACGAACGGCCCGAATCGTTTCTTCAATCACGTCGTCGGTGTGGGCGATCGAGACGAACCACGCCTCGTAGCCGCTCGGCGGCAGATGCACGCCGGCTTCCAGCATGGCATGGAAGAACGCGGCGAAACGACGATGGTTCGAACGCCGGGCATCCTCGAAACATAGCACCGGCTGCTCGCTGAAGAACACGGTGAGCATCGAGGCGGCTTGCTGGACGACCACGGGGACGCCAAGCGAGGCGGCGGCACCGCGAATTCCATCCGCCAGTGTCGCGGTTCGGGTCTCAAGCGTTGCGTAGACCTCTGCGTCAAGAAGCTGAAGCGTGGCCAGGCCCGCGGTCATCGCAACCGGATTGCCCGCCAATGTGCCCGCCTGATACACCGGCCCGGCAGGGGCGACAAGATTCATCAATGAGGCCGGTCCGGAATACGCCCCCACGGGGAAACCCCCGCCGATGATTTTCCCGAACGTGATGAGATCGGGCTGAATTCCCAATTGCTCGACCGCTCCTCCCCGGGCGACACGAAACCCGGTCATCACCTCGTCAAAGATCAAGAGCGATCCAAGATGAGCGGTGATCGATCTCAGCTCCGCAAGGAAACCCGGTTCCGGCGGGATAACGCCCATGTTTCCCGCGATCGGCTCAACGATGACCGCGGCAATCTCATCGCCCCAACGATCAAAAAGGGCCTTTGCAGCCCCGGCATCGTTGTACGGCGCGGCCAAGGTGTCCGCGGCGGCGCCGGAGGTTACGCCCGGAGAATCGGGAAGCCCCAGCGTGGCCGCCCCGGACCCCGCACGAACCAACATTGAATCCACGTGCCCGTGATATCCACCGTCGAATTTGATCAGTTTCGACCGGCCGGTGGCCGCCCGGGCAAGGCGAATGGCACTCATCACCGCTTCCGTGCCTGAACAGACCATCCGGACCTTTTCGATTCCGGGCACTCGGCGGACGATTTCTTCGGCCAATTCAACCTCGGCGGGGCAGGGTGTTCCGAAACTGGAGCCGCGGGCAATGGCTCTCTGGACCGCACGTAGAACATCCGGATGGGCATGTCCGGCGATCATCGCGCCCCAGGATCCGACGTAATCGAGAAACTCTCTCCCATCCATGTCGACGAGGCGGCACCCGCGCCCTTCGCGAATAAACCTGGGCGAACCTCCAACGCTTCGAAACGCGCGAACCGGCGAGTTCACGCCGCCGGGCATGACCCGGCAGGCGCGCTCAAACCAGTTTTGGCTTTCGTCGATGGACAATCTGCACACTCGCTGCCGTTTCGAACCTGCTGGATCCAAACTACTTGTCGATGGATGTCCTGAAAAGGATGATGTTCTCGGCCACGAAATCTACAACGCGTAACGCGGGTTTTACTTTCGGAATGCGTCGGTCACCGTTGGCTTCAAACCGAGGGCTACGGGTTCAGATTCCCCTTGACCCGGGCCGGGGAGAGGTTTTCGCGAAGTGCTCGATCATGGCCGCGTTCGAAGGGAATTTCTTCATCGTGTCCAACAGCATTTCCATTCCGCGCTCCGCGGACTCGTTTAGAAGGCTGCGGCGGACCCGAACCGAGACGGTAAGGGCCTCGGGAGTCAGGAGTAACTCCTCGCGTCGCGTGCCTGACGCTTGAAGATCGATCGCCGGCCAGATTCGCCGGTTCGCCATATCCCTCGAAAGCATGATCTCCATGTTTCCGGTCCCCTTGAATTCGTTGAAGATGACTTCGTCCATGCGGCTGCCCGTATCGACCAAGGCCGAAGCGATGATGGTCAACGACCCGCCGTGCTCGACGTTGCGCGCCGCCCCGAACACCGCCTTGGGCTCGGTGAGCGCTCGAATATCCAACCCGCCCGACATGATCCGTCCGCTGGTACGGATGAACGCATTGAACGCCCGACCCAATCGGGTCAGCGAATCCATCAGGATCACCGCGTCGCGGCCGCTCTCCACAATTCTCTTGCCGCGCTCGATGACCAATCGGGCCAGTCGCACGTGGCTCTCGACGTCTTTGTCATTGCTGCTGGCCACGACCTCGGCCGGAACCGAGCGTCGCATTTGGGTTACCTCTTCCGGCCGCTCGTCGATCAGCAGCATGATGATTTGTGCATGGGGATGATTGGCGCCCACGCCTTGGGCCATTTGCTGCAACAAAATGGTCTTTCCCGTCCGCGGCGGTGCCACGATCAAACCGCGTTGACCGAAGCCGATCGGCGTCAGGAGATCGACAATCCGCATGGACGGGGGCCCACCATCGGTCTCAAATCGAATGGCGCGACACGGGTCGATCGCGGTCAAAGACTCGAAGCTCGGACGATCGAGGTGAACCTCGGAAGGCTGGCCTTCAATCTCCATTACTTTGACCAATCGACGTCTCGGGCCGTTCTGTGGGCCGTTCACTCGTTCAAAAACCCCCGCGACGGTCTCGCCGCCGCGAAGGCCGGCAGCCGAAGCCAATGTTTCAGGAACGAAACAATCCTCTGAACTCGCCACATAGTTTGTGGCCGGGGTTCTCAGCCATCCGCCATGGCGCTCCTGAAGTTCAAAGACTCCGGTGATCGAATCTGAGACAGGTTGTGCGGTCATACATCACTAAGGTTGATGGGCAGTCTGTACTGATGCGATCATAAAACTCGTATTCTCAATGGTTTACGGATTATTCGCCCATCTCGAAATAAAGAAACAGGGAAGCGCCCGACGAAAGTCCTTTCAGCGGCCTTTGCTTGTTTATACGCGCTCTTTCTTGGCTATGCCATACAAAAATCGTATCGACGGAAACAAATGCGCCTTTGGCCTTGACAACGCTCCGCCAATTCGCAGAATCTCCAACCAGTTGGGCTGGCTTACGGCGTCGCAGTCTTCGGACGCGATGGCTGGGTCGCCACCCGACCAAAGTCGAAAAGGTTAATGCCGGCTGCCGGAATGACCCGATATTCGGCTACATGGTTTCGCTCGCTGGCGCGGAGCGTTTCCAGTTTGGCTTGCCGGAATGATCGCCGCGAAAACCGTTCTGTTCAATCGGATCGGCTGGTCGGCGGAAAAACCTGTTGGTTTGCGGCAGGCAGTTTGGCGTGAGCGTCGGCAACGGCGCATGGCGGTCGCGCACGCCTCAGTCGTAAAGGAATTCCCAGTACGGAGGGCGCGCTGAAACCGGGAAGGTCAAACCCGGACGGCGGCAACAACCCGTCGCCTCGTTTGGTTTGGCGCGGCGGTTTTTGTTTCAGAACGTTAGCGTGGGGCAGGCCCGCGCTGGAAGTGGTGGAAGTTGGTTGCCGAGTGATGCGCTCGGCGGGTTCGGGTTTGCCTCTTGCGAATCAACGGCCCATCGGGGCGAAACTTTGGGATGAGCGAGAAAGCAAATCGTTTCGTTAAAGGAGAGCTTGTAATGCAGAGGAATTCTATTCGGATGAAGGTCGTCGGCCTGCTGGCCACGGGTGCCATGATGATGCAATTCGGAGGCTGCCTTTATGACGGCTTCTTGAAGCAGGTCGGCATCGGTTTCGGTCGCGGAATTGGGGCAATTCCCTCGGAAATCGTGAACTCGATTGTTGCGCCCTTGCTCGTGGAGATTATCCCCGGAACGGGCGACGGCACCTGATTACGCTAGAAAAATTGCGTCCGGTTGCGGCAGTTTCTGTTTGAAAGAGAACGTCCCGCGGTTCGGCGCAAGGCACCAATAAATCGCTCCAAAGGCGAAAGACGCGCGGAGTTGCTGACCGGCAGCTCCGCGTTTTCTTTTGGTTTGCCAGATCAATATCCTACCGCTTCCATCGGCTTCGATACCGTGGACCGCGGGGCGATTCAATCGACTCATTTCCTTGTGGAATCGGGGAACCCTGGTTCGCGACCGTAGCCACGCTCCAATTTGCTTGTTCTTCGGGCACTGAAGGCTATAATCTCCCGACAATTGAACTTGTCGGCGGCGACACCGAAACATCGGAAATTTTCGGATCCCGTCGCGATGAAGTGGGTCTGGGCAATCGTGGATTCGAACACCTTGGCGGCGGCCGCGACCAGGTCCTCCCCGCGGACCAATCCGCATCCGGTATTCTGGGTTATCGCGGCGGCCTTGGTTGCCATCGCAATGGAACAGTTTTTCCGCCCGTCGGGTCCGTTGGCTTCCAACGTGGCCCTGGGCCAACCCACCACCAGTGGAGGATCACGCGGCGTTTTCGCCTTCTCCGGGCAGCTCACCAAGGGCAGCTACGGAATATTCATGGTGGATGTCGACGCCATGACCATTTGGGCCTATGAGTACGCGGCACCGAAGGGCTGTCTACGGCTGGCGGCCGCACGAACGTGGCGTTATGACCGTTATCTGGAGAACCATAACGCCTGCGACCTTGCGCCTGATGATGTGGAGCAAATGATTGAAGACCAGCGGAAGGTCCGATTGCAAGCCGTGGAAAACAAGTTACCCTAGGCCCACCGGGCCGCAACGAGTAAGCGGCGAGTATGCAGGATTCTTGTTTCGAGGCGGGGGGAATGTCACGAACCCTGGTTCGGACCCCAAACCGTCCACACCGAGGGCGAGCGAAAAATGGACAAGATTGGTCTCGCCGGGATGGCGAGCCTCGCCCGGGCAATGAACCACGTTGGCGGATTCGAGCAGGGAGGGATGTAACCAAATCCGCATCAGGGGAGATTCTGAGAGCGATTCATTCGAGGCGCCGCTACCCGCTGAACTTTCGTAACGGCACTTCCCGAGGACATACATGGCCAATACGTTTTATTCCGCCCAGGAGGCGGCCAAAAAACTCGGAAAATCCGAAGGGGATCTGAAGGACCTTGTGCGCGCCGGCCGGCTTCGTGAATTCCGCGACGCGGGCAAAGTGAATTACAAGGCGTCGGACGTGGACGCGCTCATAGGGTCCCTTGGAGCCCCGGTCGCGACGAAGTCCGGGCGGAATTCGTCGAGCGCCTCTCAAAGCGGTGAGATCGTTCTCGAAGCGGTTGAAGAATCCGGCATCGAGCTCGCCCCCTCGGGCAGCGATATCATCAGCCTGGAGGAGGCCGATTCCAGCGAAACGCGAACCGGACTCAAGGCGGCGAAAAAAGCCAAGGAAGGGTCGGCAGTTCCGTCCGTCGGCATCAACGTATTCGATGATGACGAACTCGATGAGCACGTCGATCCCCTTGCACAAACAGCCGTTACCGACGTGGCCGGGTTGGGGATTGAGGGTGTCGGAAGCGGATCGGGAATTCTGGATCTGACCCGTGAGAGCGACGACACCTCCCTGGGGGCGGAACTCCTGGAGGAGATTTACACCGGTGAGGAACGGCCGGGCAAGGCGGCCGGTGAAGACACCCGTGCCGGTTTGGATGAAGCCGTCGCGGCGGAAGCGGAAGACTCTCAAGAAACGCACGACGATTATGAACCCGAATCCGCGCCGGCGATGGTCGGATCGCGGCGGGCGACCACGGTGACGCGCGTCGTGGAATACGCTCCGGACGCACTCTCCGCGGGGTTGACGGCGGCATTGGTCGTCGGCGTCGTGGTGATGTGGATCGCGGGGCTCGCGGGGGCGGCGATGGTTCGGGGGGTGATGCCGGCCTTGCTTGAACAGGTATATGGGAACCTGGCGTTCTTTAGCGGCGGCGCCGTCCTGGTCGCCGGTGTCGCCGCGGCGATTGCCTACTTCATGGCGAAACGTTCGGGTTGATTCGGATTCAAGAGGACAGGAGGAATTCGACGGGCGGTGATGTGCGGGAGCTACCCACGCGGATGGGTCTCTCGAAAGCGGCATGGCCCGGGATACGATCCGCTCGCGGGGCATTTGGAAATCGCTCGTCGAAAAATAAATGAGTTTGGGCCGCGCGCAGGTCAGCGCGCGGAATCTCGGTGCACGGTCGCAAGCAAAGGAGGCATGTGATGCGGTCAGGCAGAAGGATCTCAGGGTTTGGGGTTGTGGCGGTAGGGGTTTTTCTAAGCGGCGGTTGCGTATCGCTGGACGAGTTCAAGCGTATTCAGGCCGCGAATCGCCAGTTGGGGGCGGACAAGGAACAAGTCGCTCAGGATCTCTACGACGAACGCAACGTCAACGACGGGCTTCGCTCTCGCGTACGGCAACTGGAAAGCGAGAACGGCACCAAAGACGAACTGATCGCCAATTACCGGCGAGAGGTCGAGCTGACCGGCCGCATGAGCGACGCCGCCCAGGAAGCCATGAAAAAAATGGCCGGAACCAATCTCGGCCCCATCGTCATCGCCGGCGCCAAGCTGCCCGCGCCTCTCGATAGCGCGATCAAACGGTTCGCGGCGGAGCATCCCAACGAGGTGACCTACGATGCCGCCCACGGATCCGTGAAATGGAAGGCGGATTTGTTGTTCCCCCTGGGCAGTGATGAGGTGAAGCCCTCTTCCGCGGAATCCCTCAGGGGATTCGTGGAGATACTGAAGTCCCCGGCGGCGGGAGATTTCGAGGTCGTGGTGGTGGGCCATACCGACACCCGTCCGATCGTAAAGGCGGAGACCAAGGCGCGGCATCCGACGAACTGGTATCTTTCCACGAATCGCGCCGTGGCCATCGCCGGAGTTCTTCAAAAACACGGGTATTCGCCGGGCCGAATCGGAGCCATGGGCTGCAGCGAATATCGGCCGGTGGCCGACAATGCTTCGGAGGCCGGTGGCGCCCAGAACCGTCGCGTGGAGATCTACCTTGTGCCCACCGGGTCGATCGTTTTTTCGACGGCAACCGGCGAGGCCCGAGTCCCAAGGGCGGCGGAACATTCCGCCGCGCGGGGTAATCCTTAAGCGGCGAGGCCATGGCGAACGTTTCCCGCGATAGGCACGGCCCTGGGTTCGGTGGGTCCGACCGATCGCCTGGGGCTTTGGCGTATTGCCCATCGAAACAGAAATTAAGCTTCGGGTCGATTCACACGGGCCCATCCGGGAACGATTGATCGAACTGGGAGCTTCCCGCGTTGCCCTCGTCATCGAGGACAACCGCATCCTTGACGATTCCGTTCATTTGTTGCGGAAGCGGGGCTGCGGGCTACGTTTTCGCACTCGTCGCTCCCCGACGGATGGAACCCGAACGGCGACGCTGACGTTCAAAGGGCCGGTTGCCGCCGGCCCTTTGAAATCTCGCGAGGAGATTGAGGTGGAAATTGGGGATCCGGTTGCGGCGAACGAACTATTCGCCCGTCTCGGATTCGCAACCATCCTTCGATACGAAAAACGCCGGGAAAGTTGGCGAATGGGCGCTTGCCAGGTCGAACTGGACGAGCCGCCAAGGATTGGGCTCTTTGTGGAAATCGAAGGGCCTACCGAGCAAGTCATCCGCGAATCGCAAGAGGCCCTCGAACTGGAATCCGCTCCGGTGGAATACAAATCCTACGTTCAGATGCTTGCGGAGTACTGCGACCTGCACGGCATTTCGCCGCGAGTTGTGATGCTCGATTCCTGATCCATGTTGTCCGCTCAACCCGGGGTCAGCCCTCCCCGACGAGAAGGACTTGGCGCGTTCCCCGGCGCGTGGACAGCGCGTATTGATATTCCCCATCCTGTGTTGCCCGTACGCGCCGTTTCACATCGGCCATCATCGACTGAAGCTCGTCGACCGAAGGGATTCCATCGCTGCGATAACTTAGCGCGAGAATGCTGCCCCGGAATCGATCGAATAGCCGGCGGTACTTTTCCCGGCAGGTCGCCGCGTCGGACCACGGGTCCCTCCGGCGTGCCAGACGAAGGTGCCTGGAACCACGATCCAGCAGGCCGGACCAATCGTCGAATCGAACCATGCCTTCGAGAAAATGGTAGAAGTCACGGTAGTCGACGCCGACGCCGTTGCGGTTGATATAAGGGGGATCGATGTAGACCAAGTCAAAATCACCCTGCACATCCAGCGAATCCCCGCACAACGCGGCGCAGGCAACGCCCGAGTCAAAGATCGCCGCATTGGCCTGAAGGACGAATCGCCGGAAATGTTCCTCAAAACTTCGGTCCCAGCTCGCTTTGTTTCCGAACGACCGAGCGACCTCGGCCGTCCTCATGTAAAGATTTCGGCGGTGAAAGAGATTGTAGGGGCGTTTCGCCAGGGCCGCCTGAATCAGAGCGAACCACGCGATGGCCCGCGAATAACGTCCGGTCATCGCGCGGACGTTGGCCACCGCGGTATCGAGCCAGGCATTCTCCTCGTCGGTGAAGTAGATGCCCGAGAAGGTTCTTGAAATGAAGTCGTCCCGCGTTGCGCCTTCTCGCAAACGGCCGAGCGAGTTCGATGATTCCGGGGGCAGGCGAACCGTCGGGTTTTCAATTAGGGCCAGGCCGACCTGATGATTAAACGCCAGGATGTCGTTGTAGGTCACGCTTTTTCCCGCGGCCTTGAATGCGTGGCTGACGGCGCCGGTCCCACCGAATGCATCGAGGACCGTGTGGTAGTCCAAATGCTTCAGCCCCTCGATGATCGATCGGGCGACTTTCCGCTTGCTCCCCTGGTAGCGCGTCGGAGGAAACTGGAAACTCGTTCGTTCTTCGCCGCCCCCGGAAACGGGGGCGCAGCCCTCAAACTCGAGTTGAATCGAACGGCCGGACATCACACCGAGGACGAGGTGGCTTGGGGCAACTCCGCCGTCGGCACAGCCTGGGCTTGCACGTCTTCGTGTTCCGGGACGATTCCCCTTCGTTGCAGCGCCGCGCGGACGACTCCGACAAAAAAGGGCTGGGGTTCCAAGGGCCGGCTGATCAACTCCGGGTGGGCCTGGGTGGCGAGGAAGTAGGGGTGCTCCTTCTCCGGCAGCTCAAGAACTTGCATGATCCGCCCGCTGGAATCAAAACCGGAGAACACCAGGCCGTGCTCGCCAAGCCGAGCCACATAGTCGGGGTTCACTTCGTACCGGTGACGGAACCGGAGCCGGACGACATCCGCATCGCCGAAAAGCCTCGATGCCATGCTGCCTGGGGCGAGCCGAACATCCGCGCCGCCAAGCCTCATGGTCCCACCCAGCAAATGGACGTCTTTCTGCTCGGGCAAAACATCAATGACCGGAGACGCGGCGGCGGCATCGACCTCGGTGCTGTGAGCGTCCGGCAACCCGCAAACATGCCGGGCATACTCGATCACGGCAATCTGCATCCCGTAGCAGATCCCAAGGTAGGGCAGGTCGTGCTCTCTGGCGTATTGAACGCAGGCGATCTTTCCTTCTACGCCGCGAACCCCAAAACCGCCCGGCACGATCACGCCGTCGAGGTGTTTTAACCGGTCGCAAGCGTTTCCCGCAGTCACATCGGAACTGTCCACCCATTCCAGTTCGACCTTGGTCCGCCAATACGTTCCGGCGTGTTCCAGCGCTTGAATGATGCTCGCGTAGCTGTCGCGGACCTTGGTGTATTTGCCGATGATTCCGATGCGGACGGTGTGCTTCGCCGAACGCAGGCGGCCGATATAGTCGTTCCAGGTTTTGCGGGCGCCGGATTCGGTTCGGCCGTCCGTCCGGTCGCCCAGTCCGAGCAGATCTATGACCGCGGCATCGATCCCAGCGCCACGGAGCATTTCCGGAACGACGTAAACGCTGTCGCAATCGTGCATCGAAAACACGCGTTCCATCGGAACGCTGGAGAACAGCGCGATTTTCTCGCGCACCCGAGTAGAGACCGGCGTGGAAGCGCGGCAGGCGATGATGTGCGGGTGGATCCCCGCGGCGTTGAGCAACTTGAGATTGAGTTGCGCCGGTTTGGACTTCTGTTCGCCCAGCGCCGGCGGCTGAACGATGTACGTCAGGGCCACAAAACAGAAGTTTCCGGGCCCTTCCTCGTAGGACATCTCGCGTACGGCCTCGATGAAGTAGGCGTTTTCGACGTCTCCCGCCGTGCCGCCGATTTCCACAAATACGACATCGGCCGCGGCCGCCAGCGCCAGTTCGCGCAGCCGAAGTTTCACTTCGCCCGTGACGTGTGGAATCATTTGCACGTCGCGGCCGAGGTATTTTCCCTCGCGTTCCTTTTCCAGAACCGACGAGAATATCTGCCCGCTGGTTGCGAAGTTGAGCCGTGAAAGGTTGAGGTTGAGCATGCGCTCATACGTCCCCAGGTCCATGTCGCATTCCATGCCATCGTCGAGCACGAATACTTCACCGTGGCGAAAAGGATTGAGCGTACCCGCGTCGCGGTTAAGATAGCCTTCGAGCTTGATGGGCGTGACGGTGAGCCCCTTGTCCAGAAGAACCTTGGCCAACGAACTCGAGAAAATACCTTTGCCCAGGCCGCTCATCACCGTACCGAACACGATGACGTACTTCGTCTGCCCAGGAACGTACCCCGGCGGCATGGGTGTAAAGAATTCGGTTTCGGGTGAGGCGTAGGCAAGCGACGAGAGGAGGTTTTCCGTTCGCATGGGACTTTCTTCCTGGTTTTGCCGCAAATCGTCCACCGTTGCGCCTCTTTCTCGTCCCTGGCGGATTTACTCAATCGCCATTCGAAATGTACCCGCCGTCGGCCCTATCCGCAACTGAAATTGCAACGAGAGCAATGCCAAATCGAAATCGTGCTGACCCGCTGATCGTTTCCTACGGACTCGGCCTGAACCCATGGGTGGTCGCCGGGCCATCCCAATTTGGATCAATGCACGGGCCGGGTTTGGCCTGAAAGTGGTTGTGAATTGCGCCGCGGCAAGGGCGCAGGTGAATGGGGTCAGTTTCGACGTGGTCGCATGGCCCATAAAAAGGCACGGCCGGGTGAAAGTCCCGGCCGTGCCAACTCATTTGCAAGAGAGATTGCGAAGAATTACTTCGTCCCAACCACTCTAATCATCTTCATCCTTCTCGACGCAATCCTCATAAGACGGCCGCTTATCATCGCCGACCTGCCACCGTAGACCCGTCTGAATAAACGGCGACGGCATGGTGTCTTTCTGCCAGTTCGGTCCGCGGACGATGATGCACCTATAATTCTGCTCGCGATCCGATTCATCGCCGCCATCCGCGCCGATGGTGTCTTTGCAAGTGAGAATGAAAGGCGGATACGAGGAGAGTTTTTCAACCACATAATGGTGGGCATAACCCAGATTGTCCTCGGTACCCTCCACATAAATCCTTTGGGTATCGGCATGGGCATCGACGAAAGTCCGGTTAAACGTCCAGTCGCGGCCATGCCAACCACGAATGGCCTTGGTGGCCCCGACATCGATACCTTTCAGGAAATCGCACTGGTCCTCCCTGGCCGCCCACGCCCATCTCCCGATGTTCTCTTCGAAGTAGAGGGTTCGAGCGGGAGTCGGAACGCGGCTGGTCGGCCGCAAATACGGCGAATTGCTCAGGAAGCACCCTTCTCCGCTCGTACTACCCACCATGAACAGGTTTGCCGAGTAGCTGTTTCCGAAGTAATCGTAAGACGATGTGGCACTGTAATTCTTAACCCAGTCTGCGCAGTGACCGCCGCGAGGGGCCCCATCGTCCGCGGGACACTTAAAGAGCTCAAGCTCCATCTGTGTGTCCTGTTCCATTCCACGACGATCGCGTTTGTTATCTCGGAACCCGCCGGGATAAAGGATTTCGTTCATCGGACGCGTGCCCGGTCCGAATCCTGCCTTGGTTCCATATTTGCTATTCAAGGGGTCTTTGAAGCTACCTCCGCCGCCGAGAAAATCCGGCCGGCCGATTCCGCTCTTGCCACCCCACTCGTACGCACCAATGTACGTGGGCGAATCTTGCGGCTGCCGGTACTGGAGCGGGTGCACGGGAATGCCCCATCCGCTCGCGTCATCAGCCTCGTATACCCGGCTGCTGGTGCCGATGTTTTTAATGTGTGCAAGACAGGCGGAATTTTTCGAAGCGCGCCGCGCCGCCTCCAACGAGGGCAGCAGGATTGAAATCAGCAGCGCGATAATCGCGATGACCACCAGCAACTCGAGCAACGTGAATGCGCCACGACGATCAAGTCGTGCATTCCTTGCGTAGCTGCGACGACGGGATTCCATTGTACTTCTCCTATACTAACCGATTTCACAAAAGCTCACGCGAGCCCACCATTCTATCGGGAAATAGTCCACCTGCCAAACTTTCGCGAACCCGAGCCGTCGGATCAAGCGCCGGATTTCCGCGTTCAGACCACCTCGCCACTATTCTAATAACACCAACCGCGCGAAGTTGGCGGGTCGAAAAATCAAGAATTTTTCAAAAAAACGCGAATTTCCGACCGACCGCGTTAAAATGCAGTCGGCAGGAGTCAACGGAATATTCGACTTATATCGCCGGCAAACAAAAATAACGCTTTACTTAAATGACGTGCCACCTGGTTGATCAAGAACTTTGGAGCGGAATTGATCGGAACGATCAGTCACTTCAAGAGCACCTGATCGAGTGCGAACGATGCCGGCAGCGGGCGGAGGTTTTTCGGGCCAACATTCGCGAGTTCGCGTTGGTCTCCGCACCGGATTCTCCTCCGATGCCGGAAAAGATTGGGTCCTTCCGCGTCCTGGGTCGATTGGGCGCGGGAGGAATGGGCATTGTTTACGAAGCCGAACAATTAACGCCGCGACGCCTTGTAGCCATCAAAGTGGTCCGCGGCGGACCCCACGTGGACGAATATCGATTGAAACTTTTCCAGCGGGAAACCCATGCCCTGGCCCGCTTGCGTCACCCGGCGATCGCGGCCATCTACGAGGCAGGCCGCACGGCCGACGGCCAGCATTTCTTCGCGATGGAACTCGTGAAGGGATTGCCGCTGAATGAGTACATGAAATCCACCGGCCGCACGAGCCGACGGAACCTCGAATTGTTTTGCAGAGTCTGCGACGCGATTCAATACGCTCATCAGCGCGGAGTGATTCATCGCGATCTGAAGCCCAGCAACATCGTGGTGGACGCGGAGGGCAATCCCAAGATCCTGGATTTCGGCCTCGCACGGATGACCGATAGCGACGCCCGACTCAGTGTTCCCGGCACGGAAGTGATCCGCCTGATGGGCACTCTTCCGTACATGAGCCCGGAAGAGGCTCGCGGCAACGCGGACGAAATCGACGTGCGCAGCGACGTGTATTCCCTGGGCGTCGTTCTGTACGAAGTGCTCACGGGCGAACTGCCCTACCAGGTCAGCCGACGGGCACTGCCCGAAGCCGTGCGGGTCATCTGCGACGAATTGCCTCGAAGGCCCTCTTTGACCCACAAGGCCGTGCGCGGCGACCTGGAAACCATCACCCTGAAATCGCTGGAGAAGGAGCGCGGGCGTCGTTACCAAAGCGCGGTGGCGTTGGCCGACGACCTCCGACGATACTTGAGCAACGAGCCCGTTCTGGCACGCCGCGCCGGACCGTTCTACTACATAGGAAAGTTCCTGGTTCGAAGGCATGTTGCCGTGGCGGGAATGCTCGGGTTTCTGGCGCTGTGTTGCGGCGCTTGGTTGTGGGTTCAGCAGATTGAGCGGCAGCTTCGCGATGCCACCTCCGTTCGCCAGGAACTGGATGCCATGTTGGTTGCCCGTTCGGCCTACGACGCCGCCACCGCGCAGCATGCGCTGGGGCAGATCGACCGTGCGGAACGGTATTACCGCGAGGCCATGGCCACGTTCCGCCGTCTGGGTCGCGATGAAACCAAGTACCTCGGCCCGGTTTTGATTGGATTGAGCGATTTGCATCTTTCCCGAGAGTTTTTGTCCGCCGACGAACTTTCTGATGCCAGAGAGATGCTCGGCGAGGCCGTCGAAATTTTTGGACGGTGTGGAGCGGATTGCGCGGAGCAGTTTGAAAAGGCGATGCGCTTGCGGGCTGCGGCGAACGATCGAAGGCGAGGGGCGCCGCCGGTAGAGGCGACCGAACGGACCGAAGCCGAGTCCGAGGTGCGGCCGATCATCCGCCCGGGCAGTTGACTTTCCGACGAACCGATTCGCGGGATCGGTCGAACGAGAAAATGAACCATCGATGCTCGATGGTATAGGGCAACATTGTTGAAATCCCCTTCCACGGAAACCCTTGGCGAGCAGTCCCAGGTTCTTATTCGGTCGCTTCGGGCCGGCGACCCGAATGCAGCGAGGCTGTTGGCGAACGGATTTCGAGAGGCCCTGGTTCGATTCTGCTGGGGATACCTCGGCGAGATGAACGAAGCGGAGGACGCCGTTCAGGAAATCTGCTTTAACGTGCTTCAGGCCGAAAATGTCCCTGACCAGTTCCGCCCCTGGTTGTACAAGATTGCCAGAAACTACTGTTTGAACATGCGGCGAGACCGAGAGCGCAGAATTCAGGAGTCGCCGCTGCCCGCACCTTCTCGAATAGACGCGGCCCTGACCGGCCAGTTGACCGGCATGGTGCGCGAAGAGATGAGGGAAAAGGTGGCGGAAATGGTGGCGACGCTCTCCGAGGAACAACGCGAAGTGCTGCGCCTGCGTTACGTGGAAAACCTTGCCCGGGCCGAGATTGCGGAAATCTTGGAGATCAGCGAAGCCCTGGTCAAGACGAGGCTTTTCGAGGGGCTCAAGCGGTTGCGGCAGCTCGCTCCGGAAGAAGGTATGGAATCATGAAGGGCACGATCTTTGCTCGATTCAGTGCCGTCGCGTTGCCGTACGAGCGCATGGTGCGCTCGCCGTGGAACCCACCGCGGAATCGTCGCATTCCCTGGTAACCGCGGCGCATTCATTGACCGCCATGGGGCAGAACTTGTAAAATTCCGTTTGTTTCCGGATATTAGGCCGTATGCACGACTTCGTGGTTTTCGATGGTGGTGTCGCCCGGATGCCGAGTTTTGCGAATCGACGAATCGAGCCCAACAATGCCATCTGAAGATATGGTTCCCTACGCGGCAGTCGCCTTTACTATCCTGCTTGTCGCCGTGATCGCGGGGTCGATGCTCGCTCTGGCCCACGTGGTCGGACCACGGCGGCACGGCGCGGTGAAAGACAGTCCGTATGAAAGCGGGGTGCCGGTCATCGGAGACGCCCGCCGCCGTTTCAACGTCCGGTTTTACATGGTGGCGATGTTGTTCTTGCTGTTCGACGTGGAAGTCGTCTTCATGTGGCCGTGGGCGGGTTTGTACCACCAGGCTTCGACGGCCGGATTGCAGATCCCGTTGGAAGGCCGATTCGTGGGCAAAGAGTTCTTGCTTGCGGGAATGGGTGTTTTCTTCATGTTGCTTCTGTTCGGACTGGTTTACGAATGGAAGAAGGGAGCGTTTCAATGGGAATAGCCCTGCACCCTGCCCCCATGCAGGGGAGCAAAGAGGAGTTTCTCGCCACACGACTTGCTCACGCAGTGGAACTGATCCGGAAGGGCATGGCCTGGAGTCAGAAATACTCGCTATGGCCGATGCCGTTTGCCACGGCCTGCTGCGGCATTGAATTGATGGCCACCGGGGCCAGCCGCTACGACATTGCCCGCTTTGGGGCCGAGGCCATGCGCTTTACGCCGAGACAATGTGATCTGCTGATCGTGGCCGGGCGCGTGGCCATCAAGATGATGCCCGTGCTTCAGCGAACCTACATGCAAATGGCCGAGCCGAAGTGGGTCATCAGCATGGGGGCCTGCGCTAGCACCGGCGGCGTGTTTGATACCTATGCCGTCGTCCAGGGAATCGACCAGTTTCTACCCGTGGATGTCTATGTGCCGGGCTGCCCGCCGCGGCCGGAGACGCTGATCGAAGGGGTGATGGCCATCCAGCGGATCGTCGAATCGGGCGATCAGAAGCCCAGCACCGAACGGGGCCGCGGCCTGAAGCTCGTCGTTGGGCCGACCATCGCAGTGAAGGTCCAGACCTCCTGAGCGTCGCGACAGGCCGCCGAGTTATTTCACACGAGCCATCGTCACCGTCGGTTCGCCGGTCTCGGGCAGCATGACTTCACCGACGCGCTGCAATCCCAGCTTTTCGAGCACCCGAATCGACGGTCTGTTGCTTGCCAGGGCGCAGCCGACGACGGCCGTCGTTGCCGGGTCCTCGAGAGCGAACTGAATAAGGGGCGTGGCGGCCTCCGTCGCGACGCCGCGCCCCCAAGCGGACCGATGGTAGCGGTAGCCGACTTCCACCTCGTCCGGCGGGGTCCATCCAATCTCGCGAGCGAATTTGTAATCGGCTGCCGGGCGAATGAACACCCACCCCAGAAACTCACCACTCGTCCGGTCGAGCACGATCCGGATGCCGTGCCAGGGATGCATCTGCCACGGTAGGTACACGGTTCGTGTGCGGTCACGGTAATAGACCACGTCGCTCGCCGGCCGCGGCCCGATATGCCGCATCACTTCGGGGTCGCTGTCGAGATCGAACAGGAGCTCCGCGTCCGCCTCCGTAATGTCGCGGAGAATCAGCCGGTTTGTCAGGAGAGGCTCTCGCACGCTTACCTTTTGGCATGTTGCCGTGAACGCCTGATTCTATCGTTCTCCCATCAAGAAGGCGCATAAAACCCGGGGTTCCACTTCGGGGCCTCCGGCGGATTCGCCGGGTCGCTTTCCCGCGGTCATCGCCGCGGCTTGGCACGTTGCGTGCGCGAAATCTTTTGAGCGTCTTCAATCCTCTTTTGGATTCGTTCCAGCCAACCTGGCAGCGCGACCGATCCGCCTGAATCCTTGTTCGGCGGCGGGGGTTTCCGCACCGGTTTGAGGAGCGTCCCGTCGGCCTCGCGACCCTTGATGTGTTTGCGAATGTGCCACTGTTCGAGCATTCCCAGGAAATTGCTCGCGGTGATATACAACGTGAGTCCGCTGGGCATTTTGTAAAAGAGAATAAGAAACATCACGCTCATCCAGGGCATCATGCGCTGCATCATCTCCTGCTGCATGCGCTGCTCGTCCGACAGATTGGGATTGGGCTTGGGCTTCGGCTGGGTCTTCTGCTGAAGATACATCGAGGCGGCCACGAGGATCGGCAACAGGTTGAACGAAGGAATCACCCAGCCCAGAATCGGCACGACCAACGGCGTCGCAAACGTCCACAACGCATCCTGCGCCGTCAGATCCTGAATCCAGAAGACAAACGGCTCGTGCCTCATGCGTATGTTGTAGCTGAGGCTCAGATACAGCGCGACCCAGATCGGCATCTGGATGAACATGGGAAGACAGGTCAGGAACTGGTTTGCCGGATTGATCCCGCTTTCGCGGTAAACCTTCATGATCTCCTGCTGCAACCGGGTCTTGTCGTTGGCGAAGCGCTTCTTGATGTCCTCCAGCTTCGGAGACAGTTCGCCCATTTGCGTCTGCATGCGAACCATGTTGACCTGGCCCTTTTTGGTGATCGGATGCAGCAGGAAGCGGACGATGCACACCAGGACAATGATGGCCACGCCGTAGTTCGGTAGGATGGAATAGGTCCGGTTTAGCAACCAGATCATCAATTCGACAAGGAAGGTAAACGTGCACCAGCCGTACCCCTGGGCGATTTGAAAATAGTAGTTCCGGCTCTTGTAGGGTTCGAGCCGGTTGAACACCTCTCCGTCGTTCACACCGGCAAAGATCTCAACGGGGTACACGGCGCTTTGACCGGCAGAAAGCGAGTCCGCTCGGGTGACGAAACGAACGGTGATGTCCTCGATGGTCGCGGGGGAACCGTCCAAATCCACGGCCATCGCCTGGGCAAGCCAACCCGCCGGTTCTCGAGAGGTCCCCTCTATCGGAGCCATCGTGCAGGTGAAATAGGTGTTGGCCGTTGCCGCCCACGACACTTTGGAACCAGGCTCGGTCGGTTGGAGCACAGCTTGCAGTTGACGAGCCACTTCCTGAAAAGTTCTGCGCCGTCCCGCGACCAAACCCTCCGCCGATCGGATCCCCACGTCGACCACGCGGTCATCCCGCTGCGGATTGGCGATACGGATGCCGATTCCGCCGCGAAAGGAGACGACGACCCGATGGGGTGCGTTGGAGAGATTCTGCACCTTGACCGTGGCATAAAGGTCGTGTCGGCCTGAGTCGGCGCTTTGCCGAGGCAATCGATACGTCCGCGTCAATCGGAACGCAGGGCTTGAGCCTTCCTGGAGATCAATCCACATTTCGATCTGCCGGCCGGATTCGTTCCCCTCCGCGGAATAGTCGGCAACGCCGGGTTCGGCCCATTGCCACCGTTTGTCGTGCAAAGGGACATCCACATCATCAATGTTGATTTTCTCGATCGCGAGCGAGCGCTGCATGCCGCCCGGGTGAACCTCCTGTGCCGACAAAAGCGCATATCGTGCTTCATCGCGAAGCCGCTCCGCATGATCGGTGACCAAGATTGACTCGACGGAAGCACCCACGTTGGAGACCCGTAGATGCATCCGGTAGGGGCTTTCCGAGGCTTTTCCAGCGAGGGGATCCGACGGGTCCGAACCAAGGGCCCAGATTTTCTCCTCGGTGGCTTCCAGGACTGTGAACTTTTGCCCGTTTGGACTCGACGGTTGCGCCGAAATCGGGTTCGCTTGAGGAGCTTGAGGTGTCCCGGAATTAGGAGACTGACCCGTCGTTGCAACCGGCTCAGCGGGAGTGACCGGCTGCGCGGAGGACTCCGAAATCGGCGGAGGGGGCGTAGGCCGCGGCGGGAACAGGAACTTGTCTCCGATCGACCAAGCGATCAGGAAAACGCCGCCGGCAATCAGCAGATTTCGGAGAAAGTCCTTCCGGTCCATGATTGGCGTATCTTAGCGGCGAATAGGTTGGGCACCAGATCTCGCGAACGGATCAATAGGCCAGTGCCGCCCAAGTGTCCGGAATGGTTTCCGGCTTTCCGCGGAGACATTGGCGGGTCAGTCCCTTGCGGTCGTGGCGATCCACCCGCCAATTGTTGAATCTGCCTTTTGTGCGCTGATCCACCATGTTCAATGCGTTATTCAAATGGTTGCGGTGGAGTTGAGACTGCGTTTGGCGAAGGTCGTGCAGCTCTTGCAGATTCGACCGGCTCTCCCGCTCTCGAGCAGCGAGCAAGTCGATATCCGAACGAATCGCGTTCCGTCGCTCCATCTTTGATTCACGCCATCGCGGATCGGAACAGCCTGAACCTCCCCCGACCCATGCCGCGGACGCAAAAGGAATCAGCAACAAAACTCGTGTGGAATGGCGATTCATGGGCGGATTAGGTGACGACACTGCCGGGTTCAATATCCAATTCGGGGGAAACGAGGATAACTTTGCTGCGATCAGAATTGCTCGCCGCGAGAAGCATCCCCTTGCTTTCCACTCCGCGCATCATCCGCGGGGCAAGGTTGGCGACAATGACCAATTCCTTGCCCACAAGCTGTTCCGGCGTGTAATACCCTTTCAGCCCGGCGCAGATCTGTCGGACTTCGCCTCCCAGATCAATCGTCAGGACAAGTAACTTATCGGCGTTGGGATGTTCCATGGCCTCGACCACGCGAGCCACGCGAAGCCGCAACTTCGCGAAATCGTCCCAGGAGATTTGATCCGCCGAAGAGTTCTGAGCCGGTTCCGTCACGCCAATCTTCCTTCCTGGGGCTTATACGGCCCCGACTTCGAATTGTCTCGAAAACTCTCCGGTTAACTTAAGAATCCGCCGATAAATACATCGAAAATTCTTTTACTTCATTGACAACTGACAATCCGCGAAGTCTGCGATTGAAAATGGAAACTATTCGGCCAGCCATTTCCGTTCGCCGGACCCGTTCCGACAGTGGGACGATACGGTTGGGAGCGATGCCAATGGCATCATCCCCATTGCGCCCGGGAGGACTCGAACCTCCAACCTTCTGGTTCGAAGCCAGGCACTCTATCCAATTGAGCTACGGGCGCCATCGCATACAACCCAATCCGGTTGTAGCCTGCTCGACCAAGGACCATGCGAGTGATTATAATCCGCGATCGCGGATGTTCCACCATCCGGCCGGCAGGCGCCCGGCAAACCGCTCCGTGTCCGTCCAAGGTTTTTGGTGTTCGGAATAGATTGAGTTTCCAAGGGTGAAGTAGACGTGGCGAAGAAAAATCCTGTAGAGGTCGTACCGGAAGTTGCCGAGTTGGTCGAAGAGGAAATCGAGGTCGCACCCGAAGTGGTGGTTCTCAAGGAGCCCGCCGGGCCGACGGCCGGGCGAAAGGCACTCGGCGGCAAGGAAGTCATTCCCTTCAAATGGAAGCTGATCGGCAAGTCCGGCGACTATACCATCACTCTATTCAAATCCGTTGAGCGAGAAGATTCCGACGGACAACTTGATCGACTGAGGAAGGAAGGATACTACACCGAATTGCAAGTCGTCGACGTGGACACAAAAGTTGAGCAGCCCAAGCCTCCAAGGTCCGCTTCGAAAACGACGGCAGGCGCGAAAAAAGGTGCTCCCGTTCCGGCTCCGGCGAACAGAAGTTCCAAAGCCAAATCCGTCGTGATGGTCAAATTCGCGCTTTCTGAAAAAAAGGCCGCGGAGAAAAAGACCGTGAAATCAGCGCGCCCTGAAAAGAAGAAACGCTCCCCGGCGAAGCCCGCCAAGAAAGCTACGCGGAAATCCTGAAGCTCAGCGGCCCCTCGTTTTTGCCTCTCAGATTTCGCCTTACCGCTTCTGGGGAACGTCCGGGCGTCGGCCGTCCGTTGGCTTGAACGCGGCGGATTTCGCCTCGACGGCGGGGAGCCTCATGTCTATAACGAAAGTGTGCGAAGTTCGATTCCGGGTTGATCTCCATGGGTCCGGGCGGCGGGATATGCGATCGCCGGACCGGCGGCGAGAAAGCCGGCGGGTCGATTTGCTCGCTTATTCGGTTTCGCCCGGCGGAGTGGAAATGTTTGGCCTGGGTCCGATTACGATTCTGGGTTTGGCGGCACTCCTCGTGCTCTTGGGGGCAGGCTTTCATTTTGGCCGCCGATTCGCCGACGATGAAACGGAAACTCGCAACTGTGCGCGGTGTTCTCATCGCAATGCGCCGAACGCGCTCTTCTGTGCCCATTGCGGTAAACCCCTGAGCGCGACGAAGGGAGTGTGAACGTGCCGGAGGAAGGTCTGGTGTACATAAACCCGACGGGGGGAAGGCCTCACGTCCGTCTGTGGGTCGCCAAAATCGCGGCTTTCGTTTCATTCGCCGCGGCCGCGACCGTACTCACGTTCTGGTTCGTCTTTCGCGTTGAAGTCAATCCCAACGAGATCCTGGTGCTGGTCAACAAGACCGGGCGAACCCTTCCGACCGACATCGGCAACGAGATCGGCGATCAGGTCGTGCTATTTCCGGATCTGGTAAACACGCTGTCGACCAGGACCGGTTTGAGCGCGGAAAGGGTTCGTGACACCTTCAAAGGGATCCGCTACGAAGTGCTTCCCGAGGGACGATACTTCTTCAATCCGTATTCCTACAAGAGGATCAAGAAGTCGGCCACGGTCATCGGGCAGACCGAGGTGGGTGTCCTGGTACGCCGCTACGGTAAGCCGCTGCCTTTTCCCAAGACCGTGGCGACCGAAGCCAACGAACGCGGCCCGGTGGCCGAGGTGCTACGACCTGGGCGATACAACGTCAATCCTTTTGCCTATCGCGTGCAGAAGTTTCCCGCGGCCCAGATACCCGAGGGACACGTCGGTGTGGTGACGCTGCTGAGCGGCCCGGAATCAAAATCGAAGAACACGTACACGGTCGAGCCGGGCGAAAAAGGCGTCCAGCGCGAAACCCTTCCTCCCGGCCTGGAATATTACAACCCGTATTTACGACACCTGGAAGTCGTGGATCTCCGCAGCCACAAATACGACCTGCTCAACGACGACACCATCCACTTCCCTTCCAACGACAGCTTCACGATCACCATCGAAGGGACGATCGAGTGGGCGATACGGCCGGATCACGTGGCGGAAGTGGCCGTGGCCTACGGCGACCAGATCGACATCCTCGAAAAGATCATTATCCCCAACGCCCGGAGTGTTTCGCGCATTCAAGGCTCAAAGCTTCGGGCACGGGATTTCATCGGGGGCAAGACAAGAACGGCATTCCAGGAAAAATTTCTCACCGAACTGAAGCGGGAGTGCTGGAGCCAGGGAATCGACGTGAAGGCCGCACTGGTCCGCGACATCCAGGTGCCCACGGAAATCGCAAGCCTGATCGGGATGCGTGAACAAGCCGATCAGGAGATTGAGCGTTCCACAAACCAGATGGAAGAAGCCCGTGCAGAAGCTCGTTTGGTCGAACAACGCGAGCTCCAAGACCGCAACAAACTCCTGGGCGATGCGCGGCGGGACGTCGTGACGCTGGAGACGAAAGCCGAACAGCGCAAGGCGGTGGCCATCACCAAAGCCTATCAGGATGCGGAGGTGGCCAAACTGAACCTCGAGGCGGCGGAAAAACTGGCGGCGGCGGTCCGTTCGCGCGGGGAAGCCGAGGCCAAAGTGATTCTCTTTGAATACCAGGCCAAAGCGGAACCGCTGCAACGTGCCGTGGGCGCATTTGGGGACGGCACCACCTATGCCCAACAGTTCTTTTTGCAGCGGGTGGCGCCGTCGATCCAGAGTATCCTCTCCAACACGGAAGGGCCGTTCGCGGACATCTTCCGCCAGTTCCAGACGTTCACGCCGGCCGTCACCAAAGGAGGTGACCGATGAGAAGTGCTCTCCGAATCGGCCTGGGAATGTCGATGGTCATGCTCGCCGTTTCCGCGGCCATTGCCTGGTTTGCCATGCGGGTTTACGTACCCGAGGACTGCTGCGCCGTACTCATCCGCAAGATGGGCAAGACGCTTCCCACGGGCCGGCTCGTGGCGACGGAATCCTCGCAACGCGGAATCCAGGAACACGTGTTGGGGCCCGGCCGCTACTTTTTCAATCCGATCGTGTGGGACTACGAGTTGAAGCCCTTGCTGGAAATTCCAGCGGGCGATCCGTCCACATGGGAATGGACCCATTCGCTGGATGAGAAGCAGCGAATGGCGATGCGAACGGGGACTTTCAAATTCCAGGGGAAATTCCCGATGATCGGCGTCGTCACGCGCCGGGTCGGCAAGGAACCGCCGATCGGGGAGACCATCGTTTCCCTCGCTTCCGGAATGCGCGGCGTGCTTACTGAAGTACTCACGCCGGGAACCTACCGCGTCAATCCGTATCTGTACGACGTTCAACTCGAACCCGCGGTGGTCATTCCCTCGGGTTTCGTGGGCGTGGTGACCAATCTTTTCGGCAAGCAGCCGGAGACGCCGCAAACGCCCGTGCTGCCGGAGCTTCGCGGGCTGGATTCCAGCGGGCTGGCCGGCACCAAGCCCGCCGAAACCGCGCCCGAAGGGCCGATCGTGAGCTACGTACGCCCCCTGGCCAACCCAGGCGAACGCGGAACCGTTCGCGACGTGCTTCAGCCGGGCGTGTACTTCATCAATCCGAAGTTGCAGAAGGTGACGATCATCGAAATCGGCTTCAACGAATTCTCGCAGCTTCCCTCATCGCAAAAGAACAACATGGCGATTTCGTTTCCTTCCGACACCGGTTTTCTGATTCAGGTCGGCGTGACCGTGGTGTGGGGAGTCGATCCGCGGCACGCCGCGGAAATCATCAACGAATTCGGTAACATCGACGGAGTGATGGACAAGGTGATCGGGCCGCAGCTTCGTTCGATCTGCCGAAACATCGGCTCGACCTACGCCGCCCGCGATTTCATCCAGGGAGAAAAGCGGGAGCAGTTTCAAAAGGACCTGACCACCGCATTGAAAAAAGTTTGCCGGGCGAAGAATCTTGAAGTGTTGATTGCGCTGGTCCGCGAACTGGAAGTGCACGCCCCAAGCGGCAGTCCAAAGACCGGCGAGGGTTCCGAGGACCTCAAGCAGACCATTCAACAAAGCTACATTGCCATCGAGAACCAGATCACCAAGGCCAAGCAGCGCGAGGCCGCGGCGATCCGCGCCCAGCTTGAGGAGGAGCGCAAGAAAGTGGACATCGCCCGCGAGACGGTCCGCTCGCAATCGCGCCTGTTGGCGGCCAACGTCATGGCCGAGGGCGACAAGGCCGCCGCCGAAACCGAGGCCGCCGCGGACCTGGCAGTCGCGGCCATTCAACAGGAAGTTGCCCTGCTCGACGCCCGGAGAACCGAAATCCTCGGACTCGCCCGGACCGACGTGGATCGCATGAAGAATGATTCCGAAGCCCAGGGATACGAAATGCTGGTCAACGCGTTCGGCGGAGGCCAAGCCTACAACCTGTATACGTTCGCCGAGAATTTCAGACCGGAATCGATCCGCCTGTTCTTTGCCGGAGAGGGGACGTTTTGGACCGACCTGTCCCGATTTCAAGACCTGGGCGGCGCAAAGATTCTGAGTGATGCCGCGGGATCAAAATAGGATCGTCCCGCCGAATCTCAGCGGGCACGTTGCGGGTTGTGATGGTCGCGAAGCCCGCGAAAGCAATCATCGTCCACCAACGATTGCAATCGCTCCCGCAGGGTGGTCAAGATCGATTCATACTCATCCCGCCGGCCGCTTTCCTCGAGTCGCGGTGCGAACGGTTCGCCAAATTTGACACCGTAGGGACCGCGGAGTACGGCACGGGTTCGAAACACTCGGCCGTTGATCTCATGCCGCAAGGGAAGTTCGAGCATGTTCCATTTCGGAGCGGCGAGCACCATGGGAACGATGGGAACGCGGGCACGGCGGTACATGGCGGCAACGCCGGGCTGAAGCGGGCCGATGCGGAAAGGTTCCTGAATGTCGCCTTCCGGGGCAATCACCACCGACTCGCCTTGCCGCAAGTACCTCACCGCCGATTCGATCATCGTTTTGGTTTCACCGGGAAGTGCGCAGAGCATTTCCATCCGGTCGAGGACGAAGCGAAGAAACCGAAACTGGTAGCTCGGCCCTAGGACCAGGTGCACCGGATCGCGGAACACGGGAAGGATCCAATACATGTCGGTGGAGGTTACGTGATTGACGGCGAAAATCTTCGGGCCCCTGGGGATGTTTTCCCGGCCCAGGATTCGGACGTCCATGAACACGCGCTGGTAAACGGCGACGCATTGAGTAAACGAGCGAAAGAGGATTCTAGGCAGCGGACGCATCCGGTTCTTTCTTCCGCGCGGGTCCGTTCGCCGGGCCGGCACCGACGCCGGAACAACGCCTGTCCGGGGATTTACCTTGTGTCGGTGGGGACGAGGTGCAAAAGATCATGCTTCGGCCGCTGGATGAGTAAAATGTGATTCCCGTGAGTTACCTGCAACGCCTCCGAGCTTTGCAGGAAGAGCCGCAACGCGCCCATCACTCTACCGACGGCAGACCTTGCATCGATCGCAGGTACATCATTTGCCCCACGTGGTAACAATCGTGGGGCATAACGAAACACAAACGGTCGAGCGGGTTTTTCTCGTTTCGAATCGCTTCGGCCATTTGCCGGTAGGATTCCCGGAATCGGGCTTGCGCCGCGGACCAGCCGGCCTCGCCGAACTCACGCGGCTCTTCCCAGTTGCGAAGCGTGACTTCTGCCTCGTCGGGCTTGCGCCCGGCCAGGCTGCGCAATTCGTGCTCCCGCCAAAAGCAGATGTGATTGACGATCTGCCAGATGGAATGCCGCTGAGGGCTCGGCTTCCAGGCCGCCTGGTCGGCGGTCAGGCCGGAAAGCACACGATTCCACGGCGCGGCCCAGAGTCCTTTGCTGTCCGCATCGTGCCATTGGGTTAAGAGCGTGGTACGGTCCATGGAATTCTCCTTCTCGGTTTCAACCCATCGCGTCGTAATCGGCTACCAGCAATCCGGGAACGGTTCGATCGCTACGTCGGACAAGTCGGCATCGGCCCAATTTCGTCTGGAATCCAAAATCCATCGAACCGTCGCCAGCATCCCCGCGAATTCACATTCACCGGCTAAGAGTTCATCGCACGAGCAGGCCTCCAATGTCGTGTGTCGCAGGACAACCGGAATGCGGCTCGCCACTGAGGAGAGCCTAAGGAAATCCCGCGACGCACGAAACCCGGAATCCTGGCGAAGTTGCTTCTCGAAACGCAGTTTCCAAAGTATCGCATGGATTTCAGTTTGCTTGGCGGCGAGCGACGCCGCGCATCGGGTTTCGCCCAAAGCAGGCGCTGGACCAAGATCCCAGGCTTCACAAGAACTTGTGCGGTGAAAATACCAGAGAAACAAACAAAACCGTCCCCAAGTTTCATGGGCCTTGAACCAAAGCTCCGCATCCGAAAGTTCCCGAATCGAATTTGCGGAAGACAAGACGTGCTGGGCAGCGTCCGCGGTCCTCGGCTTGGTCAACACAGGCAACGATTCGAAGTCGGGCGTGCATCCTCGTTCGAGAAGCACGTTTAGAATTTGCGCCAGGGTAGATTGGACGGTGCGACCCATCTCCAAGATAGGCTGAGGGTTCCGAGGGCTCGCCGATTCGAGCGGTGCGCCGGCGCGGCCGTATGGATCGGCGACCGGCCTCAAAACGTGCAAGGACCGCTGGACCTGACGATTTCCTGAAGTACTCGCCAGAGGCATGGGTACATTGTACTCGCGAAGTCGGGTTTTCGGCCAGTCCGTGGCCGCGTCGTCCACGCGGGTCGTTTTCATCGACCGCCGAAGGTGCAAGTCCATTCATTTCGCCTCGAGCAACTTCCGGATTTCTCCTGCGTTTTCCGCCACGGCGAGATCCAGGGCGGTTTTTCCTTCGTCATTCGGTTGGCGTGGATCAGCGCCGTGGGCGAGCATCAATCGAACAAGATCGGCGTTCTTCTTGTGAACGGCCTGTTGAAACGGCGTCCAGCCCATCTGTTGGCGTGCGTTCGGGTCGGCTCCCCGGTCGAGCAGCCACCGGCAGATCTCGGCATCGTCGGCGGCCGCGGCCGCGTGCAGCGACTGAACCTTCATGGGGTTGCGGGCGGCGGTGTGGATGTCGGCTCCGCGCTCGAGCAGCAGCGATACGACCTCTCGTCGCCCGAAGAAACAGGCCAGCCCCAGCGGGAAGTAACCGTCCGGCGAAAACTCGACGAGGCTCGAGGGGTCTTGGGCCAGGCATTCGCCGACCCTTTTCGCATCCCCCAAGGCGCAGGCCTCGAAAAGATCGAGCGACGGTTTCGCCGCCTGTAGCACCGCCACCATATCGGCCCGGCGGTGATACAGGGCCCACAGGACGGCGGAGACGCCGCCGTCGTTGCGGGCGGCAGCGCATGAGGCATCGCGGGCGATGAGTTCTTTCACCCGTTCGAGGTTTTCCTCACGAATGGCGTCGAAGATCGCGGTGTTCGGCATATTCGTTCTCCTTGACTTAGTTAGTTAGCCTAACTAACTTATTAGGGCATGGCCCCATCGTCAAGGGTAGACCTCGCCGCGCGCCGCACGGTGGCCGACCGCTTGCACTCGGCTTCCCTTCACCTTCTCCGGACGGTCCGCCGCCGGGACGTGGTCCTTGGGCTGGCCCCGGCGCAAGGGTCAGCGCTGTCGATACTTGTGTTTGGGGGCGAAAAGACCCTGACGGAACTGGCCGCCGCCGAACAGGTCCGCCCCCCAACCATGAGCCGCATCGTCCGGGAACTGACCGCGAAAGGACTGGTCACCCGTAATTCCGAGACGAGCGACCGGCGCGTCGTCCAATTGCGCGCCACGGCCAAGGGTAGGCGCCTGCTTCAGGAGGGTCGGCGGCGGCGGGTTGAAACAATTGCCGAGGCACTGCGCACATTCGACCGAGAACAGCTTCAGACGTTGCGCGCTGCCGCCGAACTGATGGAACAAATCGCCTCGATCCACTGGGTCCCATATCCACCTTCATCGCCTGAAGTTCGTTGATCCGCCGCCCCCCGCGCCGCTATCCTTACGGAAGGGAGTGGAAGGAACACCATGCGTTCTGACTTTGTGTCCAGGTTTTTTTTCGCGATCGCTTGCGGGGTTGCAGCGCGCTGGGCGGATGGGGCAATCAACCTGGAATGGCGGCCGCTTCACCAGGACGCTCGCGTCGGCGACACCATCCACGTAGCGCTCTTCGCCGTGTCAGACCGTGCAACGCCGCAGAGCTTCATCAACCTTGGCGTCCTGCTGCGCTGGGACCCGTCGCGTCTCGAATTGCTGGGCCTCGACGACTCATCCAACGGATATCATTGGTTGTTATCTTTCTTTCCCAACGACACCGGTCTCGACAAACTCAACGCCGATTGCACCGCGAACGATTTTTGCCCAACGTACACGGGCCTGCCCTTCAACGACGGGTTCGCGCGGTACGAAGCCTTCGCAGGGCTTCCGCCCGCCGCTCCCCCCGAAGCCTCTTCGACGGGATTGCGCGTGACTGAATTCCGATTCCGTGCCGTCGGGGAAGGGCGAAGCGAGGTTTCGTTCTCCGCCTTCGCCGGGATCGCGGCCCGGACGCGGGTGATTGGGACGGTGATCGTGGGAGAAGACGTTACCGGACAACTGGGGTCGCCGGCCATAGCGGACCTGGACCGGATGACGATGGAGGATCTTTCCGATCTGGCGACCTGCCTCCGTGGTCCAGGGGCGATCGTTGCCGGCAACTGCCGTCGATTCGACGTGGACCGAGACGGCGACGTGGACTTGCGCGACGTGGCGGACGTTCAAGACGCCTACTCGCTCTCGGATGATCCGTGAGGCGGATTCATCCGACCGAAATCGACATGGGTCGCGAATCGGGTGGCTACGGCAGAACCGCGTCGGGCGGCGGCGGCGGTTTGATCTCAACATCCAGGATTCGAGCGGCCGCCCGGGGATACTGCGTCAGGCGCTGATACGTCCAGGGTCGCTCGATGCTCACATACGCCAGGAGCCCGCTGACCCCGACGGTACCCACGAGCACCAACACCACCATCGGCACGATGACCACGCGCCGCACCAGCAAGCGGCGACGATCCTGAGCGGTCACAATTTCGTCGATGGCTTCCAGAATCGGCAATCCGAGATGGCGAACCACCTGGCCGGAACTGCGATAGACGTGATCGAGAACCTCGGCCAGTATGACCACGATCGCTCCCGCGGCGACGCCGGCCAGAAGGGCCAGCAGAACCACCGTATTGGCCTTGGGTGAAACGGGAATGCTGCTGCCTCGCGCCGGCTGGCCCTCGATAAACTGCATGAGGCGGTCGTGGGACAAGGCGTTGATCGCGGGTTCGACCGCCAAAAGAACATTCTCAAGGTTGCCGTGCCGCAGCTTGGCCTTGCTCACCCGGGAATTAAGTTCCGTGAACTCGTCCTGGTTGTCGAATACGCCTTCTTTCGCCCTGAGAACCTCGGACAATCCGTTTTCGACTGTTGCCAGACTGATGTCGATCTCGGCGATCTTGGCTTCCTGGGCATCGAGCCGGGCCTGAACTCGGGCACGCTCGCTGTGCCAGGCGGAATAGGGCCCTTCCAAGGAAGAATCGGCGAGGCTCATCGGCGCGGGTTCCACGGAATCTTGCCGGTGGTCAAAATCAGCTTGAAGCTGTTCCGATCGCGTCAGCAGCTCGCGAATCCTGGGGTGTTGGTCGGTCATGCCCCGCGTCGTCCGCAACAGATGAATCTCTTTCTGCAGTTCGTCGTATTGTGTGCGAAGTCGAACGGCCGCGGGACTCAACGCGGGAGCCGACGGCTCCGTGGAATCTCTTCGCAACGCTACCGGTTGGGGACCCAGCGCCGCAAGCTGTTGCCGTTCCGATTCCCGCTCCGCGTCGTATTCCCGTTTGCGCAGCAGCATTTCGCGTTTTTCGCTCTCCAACTGGGTAAGTCTCGTGGCGATGAGCGCCGGATCGGTAAGGTTGGCGTAGGGATGTTCCAGGAGGTATCGCGAAAGCTCCCGCTGGGCGAGCTGCAATTCCTCCATCGCACCGGCGGACTCGCGGACGAAGTAGTCCTTTTGACGTTCGAGGAATTGCTGCATCCACGCCATCGTCCGTCGGATGTAAACTTTTTTGACCTCCTCCACCAACCGCTTGCCGATCAAGGGATCGGGGCCCTTGTACGCGATATGCAGGATGTCGATCTGGTTGCTCGGCGACGTTCGAATCACGGAAATCGACCCGCCGAGCGAACGAGAAAGCGCCGTGCGTTGCCGAAGGGAATCGGGCGTAAACGCCCCGGCAACGTCACGGGAGAAGTTCCTGGTCAACCCCAGATTGTCCACCACTTCATTCATGGTGTTTACCGAGGTCAGGTCCGCGTGCATGGTGCTTCGGAAATAATCGAACGAGGCGTGGGCCCCCGCCGAAAGGGGCAGGTCGAAGAGCACCGGATCGTTGCGTCGCTCGAAAGAAGTCGAGGCACTGTAGGAACGAGGATAATCGAGGCTCACGATGAACGCGGCGCTGGTAACCAGGCAAAACGGAACCAGGAACGCCCAACGGTGCAGAGTAAGGACACCCAGGACGCTGTGCAGATTTCGCCGGATTTCGGCGAACGGCCGCCCCTCGTCGAGCGTCTGTTCCGAGTTGCCTTCGCCGCCGTTGCGTCGGTTTTTTCGGCCGCCGGATTGGGGCTGCTGAATCGTCACTCGTGAAAGTCGCCCTTTATGGCCGTGACTCCGCGCATACCAGTTCCGGCACCCCCGACTCTGGTCGCGGACGGTCACATAACTGGGTTGTCGGATGAGCAGGGTTCGGGCTTGAGAGCCGCTTCAGGTTCAGGGACCGGGCAAGAACCGATTTTTTCAGACGCAGGGCCGGTTGGGGTCGCGAAACCAAATAGTGGGGGGAGCGGCCCCGCGAATGCGTCTCGAGACGATCCGGGCATAGAACTCGGCATATCGGACCCTCGCGTCCCCAATATCGAAGTCGACGGCCCGGCGACGCGCCGCGTCACCGAATCGACTTCTCTCTGCTGGATGACTCACCAGGAATTGCAAAGCCTGACGGAGCGCCTTGGTGTCGTTCGGCGCGATAACCAGGCCTTCCACGCCGTCGCGGATTACGATCCCATGATCCCCTACGTTCGTGGTCATGACCGGAATGCCGCAGGCCGCGGCTTCCAGCATAGAATTGCTCAACTCTTCGGAATCGCTACTGCAAACGTAAATGTCGATCGCCGGCAGGATCGCGGGGACGTCTTCTCGCCGACCGGCGAATACTACTTGTCCGGCGACTTGCTGTTCGGCTACCCGTCGTTCGAGATCATTCCTCAGGAGTCCCTCCCCTACCATCAGCAACCTGAGCCGAGGCTCCATTCGAGCAAGCGGAGCGAAGGCATCGATTAGAATGTCGTGCCGCTTGACCGGGGTGAGGCCGGCAACCGTACCCACGACAATCGCATCCGAATTGAAGCCGAAGTATTTTCGTGCGGCCGGCTTGGCGACATCCTCTCGTGCTCCAAACCGGCCAACATCCACGCCGGTGGGTAGGATCTGGATGCGTTCCGGCGAGACCCGGCATCCCTCGATCAACCTGAGGCGGCCCGAATGAGTTGCGGCGGCGAAATCGGCACCTAGCCGTTCCGCGCAGCGGGCCACCCATCGCGATCGACGAGGAAACGCACCGGCGTGATCCAATCCATGAAATCCCAGGACAACCTGGACACCGGGATTCATCAGGCCTGCGATCAGCGTGTCCGACCAACATCCGGTGTTGCGCGCGTGAATCACGTCGGCTCTGACGCGCCGCAGAATCCGCCCGAGCCGCATTCCGACCGAGTATGACCGTCCCACGGTTCCAAGTGGGCGACACGCCACCTGCGCGGGAAGGGTACCGGCCAGCTCACCCGGCCCTCGAAGCGTAACGACGAGATGACGGAATGAATGGGGATCGAAATCGCCCAACAGAGCGATGAGGCTTCGCTCGGTGCCGCCACCGAGCAGCGAATGAACCACGTGGACGACGGTCGGCATCGGTTTCATGGTTTCAGCCGTTGAAGGACACGCGACATCGTCACCGGCTTACGTGGGTTGCAGCGCGGGGATTCGCGCCGGCTCACCTTGGAGCTGGTAGGAGACCGTCCCGACGCCGGCTTCCGCCCGAACCAGTCGAACCAGGCACACGGGCAGCGCCAGCACCCACCAGAATGACTCACAATAAAACCGCTCCGTGCCAAGTCCTGTCACCGAATAAGTGACGCAGGAAACCAGCAGCCCGTAGGCCATGAAGGACGTCTCCATCGGCGCCGCCGACCGCCGCGCCAGCCGGGCGCTTTCGTATAAGTAGCCGATCGAGAGCATGATCAATCCGATGAAGATGACCCCGCCCTGGAATCCCAACTCCACGAAACAAACCAGCAGGGTATTGTGCGTGGATCGCTTGGCATACCGTGGATCGTACTGGGTCACGACCCGCGCGAAGTTTCCGGCACCAATACCGAACGGATGGTCCTGGAGAATTTGCATCGACACGCTCCAGATCTCTTTCCGGCTTACCGCCGCGAGGTCGGTGTTCAGCGGATCCGGCACCGTCAGCGTACCCATACGCGACCAGTAATGCGGATCGGTGAGCCCATAGGCCAGCGCTCCGCCGGCGATCATCAGCACGTAGATGCGCAGACGCCTGGCCCTGGGGGCGACCAGCACGGCGGCCGCCGCCCCCACCGCCAACCCGATAAACGCCGACCGCGTGCGGCAGAGCACGATCCCGTTGAGGGTCAGGCCGCCCGAAAGCACCGCGAGCCCTTTCAGAATCCATCCGGGCGAAAGCAGAAAGACGGCACCGATGATCGGCAGCATGGCACTCAGGTGCGCGGCCGTTCCGGAGCTGGTCGAGAAATCCGGACCGCCGATACGGTTCAACCGCCCGGAGAGAAAATCCGAGGATCCCGCCGTGTACGCGTCGTATCCGACGTAGAGGCTCCCCATCACCAGGGCCCAGAGAATTAGTCGAAGATTCCGGCGATCACTTCCCAGCCGCGTGATGACCAGGACAAACAGGAACATCTTCCACAGTTTGTCCATGGCCATGACCGAGCGATGATCCCAGGTGTAGCCGGTGAACATGTTGAGGAAGGCTGCGCCGAGCATGGCGAAGACGCCCCATTCCCAGAGGGTAAACGTCGGGGGGGCGTTGGGAACGTTGCGACGCCCGGCGAACATCCCGACAAGCGTAAAGATCGCTGCGAGAAGCGAAAAACGCATTCCGATCGCCGTCAGCGGCAGCCCCCACCATGTGTTCGTGGGATTCGTCTGGTAGGCCATCATGTAGTTGATCACCCCCCAGATCGGACTCGATAGGGCGAGCACGCAGCCAAACCAGAATAAGATGAAATACAGAATGGTTTTTATCGGCCACATGATCTCATCCGCGAGCCTCTCACTTCGCTGTTTATCGACCCTTTCGGCTGCACGAATGGGTCCGGGGAGGCATCGAGCGCGCGACCTATCCTTGAAAGGCGTCGCAATGATTCGATAACGACTTGATGCTTTGGCAGTGTACAGGTTATAATAAGGGTCTCGGCACCGTTGGCGGCAGCCTATAGCGCAGCCTCGGTCGCATTGGGGGCATGGGGGGATTCGCATGAAGGTCGGTTATCGGTCGTGCCGGGTTCGGCTTGGGGTTTGGCTTTTGCCCCTATTGTGCGCGGGCCTGGCACCCGCCCAACGAACGATCCACGTGGATGACGATCATCCGGGTGACAAGGGGCCCGGCGATCCTACCCTCAGCAATTCTAAGGAAGACGGCTCGTTTTTCAGTCCGTTCGACGCCATTCAAGAAGCCATTGAGACCGCTCAGCCCGGTGACACGATTCTGGTCGCCGACGGCGTGTATCGCGGGTTGGGCAACATCGACCTAAGACTTCGTGGAAAGGCCATCACGTTACGCAGCGAACACGGCTCGAGCCATTGTACGATTGATTGCGAGTTTCTGGGCCGCGGGCTGGACCTGATCGAGGGGGAAGGGCCCGAGACGGTGGTCGAGGGCTTCACCATTCGCAACGGCTTTCTTTCCGGTGACGAAAACGTCGGGGCGGGCATTCGCATCGTCCGTTCGAATCCCACCATTCGCGATTGCGTCCTCGTGGAGAACGAGATCGGCGGCTTTCTCGGCGGCGGCGCCGGCATGTATCTGCGGGATTCGGATGCACGAATCGAGAATTGCCGCATCGAACGAAACGCGGCGCCGGGGTTCTTCAGCCGTGGAGCCGGACTGCTCCTGGAGTTCAGCGATCCGGTGATCACCGGCTGCGAAATCGCGTTTAACGAAGTCAGCTTCGTGGGCGGCGGTATCATGTGCGACATGAACAGCCGGCCGTTGATTCATCAAACCCTGATATCCCACAATACCACCGGTCCCAGCGGTCTCGGCGGCGGCATCATTTGCCAGGCGAGCAGTCATGCCACGATCGAACAATGCATCATCCGCGACAACAGGGCTATCTCCACCGCCGGAGTCTTGATTCTTCAAGGCAGCAACGTCACTCTTCGGGATTCCCTGATTGTCAACAACCTGAGCGATGTGGTGGGCAGCGGGATTCACTGCGGCGGGGAATCTTCCGCACTGATTCACAACTGCACCATCGTAGGCAATACAAAATCCGGGATCAGTTGTTTAAGTTCCGTACCCAGCATTGAAAACTGCATCCTTGCCGAAAACGGTAAGGTTGGCGACGACCTCGATAGGTGTGTCGCCACCTTTTCGTTGATCTCCGACGGGGATGAAGGGTTGGGCAACCTCCGCGGCGACCCTGGATTTCGAGGGCCGGACGACTTTCGTCTTCGCCCCGATTCGCGCTGCCGCGATCAAGGCAACCCCCTGGTCGGGCTGAATGCAGGCGAGTCAGACCTCGGCGGCGTACCACGAGTGATGTGCAGTCGGCTGGACATCGGGGCCTACGAGTTCGGGCTGGGGGATGGGAACTGCGACGGCGTCATGAGCGTGTTGGATCTTGAACCCTGGTCCGATTGTGCCACGGGGCCGGAGAATCCCGAATTCGATACCGCCTGCTCCGCCTTCGATTACGACATCAACGGCAGCATCGATTTGCGCGATCTCGGTGCATTTTTCAATGCGTTCGGGACCGAGATCCCGTGACGCTGTTTCCGGGGGCCGTCCATGTACCGGGAGCCGCAATTTCGTTCTTTTCTCAATTTCGTAAGGAATGTTTCGTTTCCTTGTGAAACCGTTGAAATAGTCGATGGGCGTCGAGCAGACAGGCCTCGGCCGAGCCGAGGTTGTCCCAGACATCCTCGGCGTTTCCGGCCGCCGACGCCTCGCGTGCAAGGCGTATGTTCCGTTGACCCTCGACAAATCGACTCAGGAAATCCGCGTACGGTTGCAGCCCCCACCGGCGGCTCAACATCTCCCGGGCCGCGGCACATCCGTTGATGTCGATGGCAAGTTCGTTGTCGATCACCCGCGAGACCTCGCGAACATCGATCGATTCGCTATTGGTGTTGATGTTTTGAAGCCGGGCGACCAGGCGGTCAAGCTGGGCTTCGACCGCCTCGGCGTCATCGTCCGATGGGGCCGTGGAAATCGATTTCCGTAAGGAATGCCGCAGCAGGACCATTCCCGCAGCGGCGACCATCAGCGCGTAAAGATAGACCGTCGGTTCCGTGGCACGCGTCGGCTGAATCCACCCGCTGAAGTTCCCCAGTGCCATCACGACGATTCCGAGGACGCCGGTCGTAAGCAACAACAAACCGAAGAGTCTCAATGGATCAACCTGAGGGCCGGGGTCGCCATCGACCGATTATCCGTATGCAGGCCGCACGACAGGCACAACGTCAAAGGCCTACGCGCCGTCGAGTACGGGGGGCCGGGTCACGCCTCAATTCACCCCGTGCATCATGGACACGACTTTCCGTGTGACGAGGAAACAGACAAACGAAGCGGCCAACAGCACCGCCGTGATCACCAGGAAATAGTACGTCGGATGCACCGCGCCATAGCTTTCACCGGCTAGACCCGCAAAGAAGTTGCCGAAGAAGCTCGTCAGGTGCCACATCCCCATCAACATGGTGGCATAGGCCGCGGGTGCCAGCTTGCTGACCATGGAGAGCCCGACCGGCGATACGCAAAGCTCGCCCAACGTACAAAGGACATAGAACCAGAACAGCCACCAGAAGCTCAGTTTGAATCCGGCGGATTGCACGTAAAGCTCGTTGAGGGCTTCGCGGAACTTCGGCTCGACACCGGCCAGAAGCAGCATCTTGTAATCACGATCGGCCAGCGCCGCCTTGGTCTGAAGAATCCGCGTCTTGGGATCGAAGCTCACACGGTCTTCAGGGAATCCGGAGAAGCGAAGGTCGAACCCGTCGGGGACCTTGTCCAGCTTGACCTGCGCCAAAGGAGCATCTTTGTCCCGCTGACTCTCTTGCGAAGCAGGCTTGGCGGATTCAAGCGCAAGCCGGTGAATGGCGTCGAGATACTCCTTCGAAACCGTGGCCATGAGCAGCCGGTCGCGATCCGTGTCGGAGAGCACTCCGTTCATGTCGAGCTGCTTGTTCGCCGGATCAAAGTACAGCCGCAGGCCGTGAACTTTGGCAGGCTTGAGGATGGCCTTCGGATCGCCACTGAACTGTTCAAATCCCTTTTCGTTGCCCAGGTCCGGTGCATCGCGGGATAGCAACCGCCCTTCCGCGTCGGTCCAGACTCCGTGGGGAAGGGTGTCGAGCCGGACGGCCGTCGGCTGATTCTCAACTTTGACCGCCCAAATCATGAGGATAAACGCCCATCCCTCGAGAAAGACTCCGATCGCCATTTTGCTGGGGATCGAGAGCCGGATTCCTCTTCGCGGCAGCCAAACCCAGAGCCAGGCAAAGATCGGGGCAATGACAAAAATCGCGCCGGCGTTGACCACCTGGAACCACTCGGGAGGAATAACGAAGAAGTTCTTAGCGCCGGGCTTGCTCTCCAACTCCTCGACGGCGGCCGGCGAACCGGGCGGAAACACAGAAGGCTCCGGCGGCTGCTTTTCCAAAGGATACAGGTTGGTCGTCTTGTCGGCGAATACGTTCATGGCGTTGCCCGCCTGTTCGAACGCGGCCCAAAAACAAACCACGAATATTCCCAACGCGAAAATGGCCAATACGCGGTCGCGCACGGCCATGCTCAGCTTGGAGGTGACCACCGAACCCATCAGCGCTGCGATCCCTCCGCCCGCACCCAGGCCGAAGGCGCTATCCCACTTGATGGTGCCGCGTTGCCACAGGATCAATGCCGCGAGCACCGCGATCGGCGAAAGAGCTGCCAGCAAAGCCGGCGCGGCGCGCGACAATGCCGGAAAAATGGACGGGGCCGCGGCCGCCTCCTGTTCGGTCATCACAAGAGGTTTGTTTTGGGCTGAGGCCGCGGATCGCCGGGGCGGAACGGAGGTTCGCGTGCCACAAGTTTGACACGAAATCGTGGAGCCGGCTGCGGGCGCCGTAACCTCGGCGCCGCATTGCGGGCAATGGAGCCGCCCCCCGCGATCCACCGCGAAACCCGATCCTTCGGCCTTCGTATCGTCCGGCTCCCGGTAGACGCTGCCTGTCGGAACCTCTTTGATCCACTTCAGGAAAGACAGATAAATCAGCACGCCCGCGACCATGCCCACGCCCGCGGCCGTGAATCCGGCGTGGTAACTCCACTTCGTGTTCACGCGCAGCCAGCCGCAAAGCAATGGGCCAAGGAACGCGCCGAGGTTGACCCCCATGTAGAAAATCGTGTACGCGCTGTCGCGCCGCGGATCGCCCTGGGCATAAAGCCGGCCGACCTGCGTGGCCATGTTGGGTTTGAACATCCCGTTGCCCGCGATCAGGAAAAAAAGCGCAGTGTAGAAAATAGGCGCCTGTTCGAACGCCATAAGGAAATGGCCGACGGCCATCAAAAGCCCGCCGATGACCACCGCCCACTTGTTGCCCAGATACCGATCGGCGAGAAACCCGCCCAGCATCGGCGTGAGGTAAACCAGGCTCGTATACCATTTATACACAACCGAGGCGTCCTGCTGCGTCCAGCGGAAGAAGTTGATCATGTAGAGCATGAGCAGCGCCCTCATGCCGTAGTAGCTGAAGCGCTCCCACATCTCGGTGAAGAACAGGACGAACAGGCCCTTGGGATGCCCGAGGATGGTTCCGTTGGTGTGGTTGGCCACGTAGGTGGTCTCCAATCTCGCGTCGGATGTCTTGTTCGCGCCGGGGCGGGCCGTTCCGACCTAGGCACCGACCGCGGATCACGCCCGCCGGCAACCGCCACGGAAATCCGATCCGTCGCGGGAGAATAACCACTAGCGGAGCGGCCAGCCAGTGGTGCCGATTCGCCAATTCCGGGGCCTGGGTTTCACAATCTTAGATCGTAGGCTGAATTCAAACCGCGCCCGCTGGGCGATCCCAGCTGCACCGCGGATTCTACGGCTCTTCTTCCGGAGGGACCGATTCATCCGTAGGCGGAATCGCGGGGACGGAGGGGTCGAGCGGCTCCTCGATTTCCGGCAATGGGCCCAGATCGATGTTTCGTGCCAACGTCAGCTTGACACCGAACTGAATCCCCTTTCGCTCGAGGGTGACGTAGATTTCATCCCCGGCCGGGATCATGTAGGTTGCCTGGACCAGCTCGCCGAAATGGCGAACGTCCTTGCCCTCCACCTGGACGATCTTGTCGCCCGGCTTGGCTCCGGCCGTTCGAAGCGGAGAAGGATCGGCAACATTGAGGATCACAATCGCATCCTGGTTTTGAGGGTCCACGGTCATGCCGAGCCAACCCCGGTAGAACGACCGGCCGGCACGAAGCGCGGAGGCGATCTGGTCCACGCGCTCCCTGGGGAGCGCGAAACCGACGCCGGAATCGTACATTTCGATGCCCGCAAGTTCGCCGGGGCGCTGGGCCATGGGCACGGCGATGCCCATGACTCGGCCGGTGAGGTCGCAGACCGGCCCGCCGTAATTGGCCGGGCTGATCTTCACGTCGGATTGAAATGCGTTTCCGGTCATTCGGTTCAGCGCGCTGACCACTCCCACGGAAATGGAAGGTTCGGTGCCGCCGAACCCCAGCCCGAGTGCCACGGCCCATTTCCCGACGCGGACCTCATCCACCGGCGCCCATTCCGGAACGGGAAGGTTTTCCGCGTCGATCTTGAGCATCGCCAGTTTGCGGACCTGATCGCGGGCGACGACATCGGCGGCGAGCCGACGGCCGTCGGTGAGCGTCACCGAGACGAGCGCCGGCTCGCGAACGAAGTTGAAACTGCTGGTGAGAATGTATCCGTCGCTCGAATAGATCATTCCCGTGGTCGGACCATCCGCGATTTGAAAACCGCCGCCCGGTGAGTCGCGAAATGGGTTTTGAGGACGCGGGACCGGCGAAGGAATCTCCCCCTCCGGCGACGGGCCGCGGGGATCGTCACGAATCTCAACGGGCTGCGCCCCGCCGACCGTTTCGATGCGGACCAGGAAAGGCTTGACCCGATCAGCCACCTCGCGAAAAAGTCCCTGGATTGCAACAAAGTGCTGAAAATCCTGCTCTTCGCGAGTCGATTCCGATTCGGATTGCGCGTTTTCGCCGGCGTTGCGGTCGATCGAAAGAGCGCAAGCCCGATCGACCAACGGTCCAAGGACCGATGCCATTGTAAGTAGGCAAAGACGATACCAACAACAGACTCGAGTCTCGGAAAACAGATTGCACCAAACGATTCGACCCTGCACGGCGATGGCCCTTGCCCCTTGAGTTTCCATTCAATTCCTGGTCGGTTCCATGCGCAGAGAAAGGATTCGCCGATCGCGGCGCACGACGAGATCCACGGGTTCATCCGGCCCCAGCATCTTCATCTGCTCGTGGAAATCCGCGACATCACCAATGTTCTTGCCGTTGAGCGAGAGGATCAGATCGTCTTTTTGCAAACCGGCTTGTGCAGCGGGTGAGCCGAGTTTCACCCGTTCGACAAACGGAAGAACTTTCTGGTACCCGGCGCGAGCGAGACGAATGCCGACGTCCCGGGAAGGATTCATGGTTTCCTCGGCCGACGCTTCCGCGGCGGAACGACGATCCAAAGAGTTTACGACCGAAGAGTCAGTCGGCGTGGGCGCGGCATTTTTCTTGGTCTCCGTGTCGCGTAGAAAAGCGGCGAGCACATCGCCGGGGATCGCGTAGTTGAAATGGGTATTGGTCAGGTTGGAAACGACGTCTCGCCCGACCATTCCGACCAGGAACCCGTGCAAATTCACGACGGCACCCCCCGGTGCGCCCGGATTGCTCGTCACCGCGTCGACGACCAGCACTTCCCCGCGATAGGGAAAGTCGCGAACGCGGCGTCGGGCATCCAGACGGGTGCGCGTGGAAAACACGCCGCGCACGAAGGACACGGGCTCCGATCCTTCCGCCACCTTGAAAGCGTTCCCGGCCGCCACGATCCAATCGCCCGGCTGCAAACGGGGAGGTTCCTTCGCGATATTCCTTGGAAATTCCGGGTCGCCCGAAGGTTTCAGCGGCGTCCCCAGGATTGGATCGAACGACGGGAAGGGACCCACACGAGGAGCGCCGGAATCCGCGACCGACGACGAGTCCGAGTCAACCCCTCCACGTTCGGCATCCTCCCAGGGAACGAGTTGCAGCAGAGCGAGCTGGCGCTCCGCGTCCCGAGCGAGCACCTGGGCCGCGAAACGAGTTCCTTCGGACGTCACCGCGCGAACCCGACGGGCATCGATCAGAAGCGAAAGCACGGTGAGGACCCGGCCGTCGGGAGAAACCACGATGCCCGTTCCGTAGCCCAACTGAGCCCCGGCGGCCAAACCGTAAAGTTTGACGACCCTGGCGTTCGCCGTGACGATCGCGCGATCGAAGCCGCCAGCGCATAGAGTGGCCGACAAGGCAAGCAAGCAGGACACGGCCTGAGTCACCACCTTCATGGTGAAAGCTCCCAATCGGTCAGCTCGTCCCGAAAAGGCGCGCCGGCACCGCGTACGGTAACATACTTCGGCGCTTTAATGCCGCCGACGTCCGACCAGTCCGCGAAATCAACCTGAACCTCTGCGCGGGTCGGCAAGTCGAGAATGGTGATGCAGGCAAGGAATGAGGTTTCGGCGTCGAACCCAAGTCGAACATCCCATTGGTCACCCAAGCTCCAGCGAACGACGTCCAGCACCCTTTCCTTCTCCGATTGTCTTGTTGTCGTTGCACCCGGCGACCAGGTAATGGGAACCCATGCGTCGCCGCCGACGTGGCTCGTCTCCGGCAATTCGTCGAGCGAACTCCAATTCAGCAACTTCTGGAACGCGAGGTATTGTGCCGCCAAAACCTGTTTCTGGTCGTGCGGCAACTCAGCCGGAGCCTCGTCCGGGGCGGTCGATGAGCGCGACACCGCGGCACGATCGGAGAACTCGATCACGCGACCCTTGCTTCCATCGGCGTGAATCTGCCGAAGCGACGCGAAATCTCCGGCGATCCGCCCCTCATACTTTTCCTGACGAGACACGGCGGCGTCATGGGATCCAAACTCGCGCACCGTGTTCCAGGCGCGGTGCCGCGGCGGCGCGGATGAATTCCCCAGGACGGCCTGGCGGTAGCCGCGAAGAACGGATTCAACCTGTCGCCGGTTGACGTCCAAGTCCGGTGTGAACGGATGGGCGAGCTTGGGCGCGACCGGCTCCAGTCGCGCGTGAAACTCGTGCGCAAATCCGCCGCGTTCGATGCGCAAATGAACCGGCCAGTTCTCGGGATACGTTCCGATGAGGCTCGCAAAATGATTTCGTGAAGCGATCTTCGTACGGTCGAGCTCGAGCAAATGATCCCCCACGCGGAGTCCGGCATCGTATCCCGCGGCGTTCCGCAGAAGTTCGGTAAACACCACGCCGCTGCCCTCGATGTCCTCCACCGTGGCTTGAAGCGTGCCGTGCCGCGCCAGGAGGCCGGCGCGCATCGCGGGCATGAAACGCCGAATTTGATTCATGGTAATGGCGTATCCGAAGCCGACGTTAAAGCGGCCACGAGTGTTGATGGAGATTCGCCCGTTAATGCCCACGACCTCGCCCTGTGCATCAAACAAAGGCCCCCCCGAACTGCCGGGATTGATCGAAGCGTCGAACTGAATGCAATCCGAATAAATCAGATTCGCCCCCGTGCCCCATTGGTAACGATGGACGCCGGTGACGATCCCCGTGGTCACCGTCGGCGCGTGGTCTTCGCTGAGCACGAACGGGTTTCCCAGAGCCAAAACCGCATCGCCGATCTTGACCCGATCGGAATCGCCCAGGCTGACGAAGGGAAAGTCTTCGCGGCCGCTGAGGCGGAACATGGCCACATCGCCGGTGGGATCGATGCCCAGCACGTCCAGGTCGTACAGTTTGCCGTCGCTGAGCCCGCCGAACCCCTGACGCTTTTTCATCATGCCGGCCAGGACGTGGTAGTTGGTCAGGCCGTGGCCTTGCGAATCAATGAGCACTCCGGAACCGCCGCCGCGACGATTCTCGTCGTACACGCATACCACCGCGGGCGCAAGTCGGGCCGCGAGTTCGATTCGCTTTTGCTCCCGCTCGAAAACCAGGGCGCGATCGGCATCGGAGATTTCGGCGCGCGCGCCCAGGGTGAGCAGGGTCGACCCCGCCAGGAGGGTCACGGTAACCCTGCTACGCGTAGAGACCAGCGTGTATTTTGGAAATGCGCTGTTCGGGTGCCTTGTCGTGCTCATGCGGCCGCTCAGGGGGTGGATGAACGAGGGCGTTTGGCCGGCTTGATCAGCCGGGCCGAACCCCAATCCGCGTAATCCGATAGATCGAGTAGGTCCGCGAAATCCACGGACAGGATCAGCCGAGCCACACCGCGGATATCCACAAGGATGTCGCGAGGCGGGTCCCGGCCGGTAATCTGTCCGCTGTCGAATAGCAGACGGCGATCGCCCTGCGGAGCCGGCGGCTTACTCTCGGCGGTACCGCTCGGGATCAGCGCCGCGGGGATCACGCCGCGCGATTCGCCGGCCTCATTGGATCTCGGAGACGGGTCAAAGCCGAACACACGAAACGCCACGCTTCCCCTGGGGCGTACCGCGTCGTCGATGCCGATCGTGGCGGCGAACGATTCATACGCCGCGTCTAGTTCGTAGATGAGTTCGGTCCGGGCGTGGACGCCGATTCCTCTGCGGATCGTGCGTCCGCTCATCGAAAGGGGACTATTCGCGACGTTGCGGTTCATGCGCGCCGGCCAAGGTCGATGCAGGCGACCCTCGAGCGTCTGATTCACCGGTGTTCGGTCGTTCAGGTACACGACTCGGTCGCTGAGGAATTCGAGCGCACGCATGCGCGCCAAGGGGATGTCCACATCGATATCGAACGAGGTGCGGAATCGGATGAGCGAGGGGTCCGTGCGAATCAAATCCGCCGAAAACGATGAGCCGTCGGAAAGGCGGCAAAGAATAGGAAGCGCCTCGCGCGGCGCCGAACCGGCGGCGAACACGATGCCGAAAAGGCGCTCCACGGAAAAGGTTCTTGTGCTGTCCGCGAACGCGAATGAACCGCGGACGGAATCGAGCTCCGACAGACGCCCTCGAACCGTCTTGACCTCTTCAACCTCGCGAGTAATCAGCACGTCTTGGCCGGGCAGTCGATGCCGCAAGACGGACTCGAACAACTCCGCCGCGCGAGGAAAGTCGGACGGATCGGCGAAACGAACCCCGGCAAGCCGGTCGAAACGCAACCGGACCCGATTGGAAATCGAAAGTTTTGCGACCACGCCCTCTTCCGCGCCCTCAAGGATGTCCCCGCGAAGCTCACCCCCATCGGCAAGGAAGATCGTCACCGAACCCGCGGCGGTCGATTCTTCGGAGGAGAATTCCACGAGCGAAAGGACCTCCAGAGCTTCGGTTTGTGCAGCGCCGTCGTGTAGGAATCGCAACGACCGCCCATCCGGCGAACCGAGCCAATTCCCCTGCAACGCCGTACCGTCGATCCGCTCGATGCGCAGGGAATTCGTCGAGGCAACCTCACCCCATGTCGGCAACGGCCGGAACACCGAGAGACCGACCGCGAACGGAACGACTGCCATGGGCAACGGAGCGCGGCTACGCCTCGAGGAGGGGCTCTCCCGCAGCGCAGGTGCATCGCCGCCGCCCCCGGCGCACCGACGAGTTGCAAACTTCCGGGATCTCACGGTTTTTTCGCGAGTTCTTCGTAGTATTGCTCGACCAGTTGCCGGTACCGGCTGGGGAAGCTTTCCCGCAAGGCCTGGAGAATACGCTCTCGTTCGAGCGGCGGCATAGCTCCCCAGGAATCGGCGGGGTTGGCCCGGCGTGCGTCCCGCAAAGCACCCGCCGACGGAGTTCCGCCGGGAAGCCGTGATTCCTGCATCGGCGTCTGCTGCCTTTTTTGCCCTTGTTGCTGCTGCTGCTGTTGACCCTGCCCTTCGCCGTGTTGCGGGCACGGTTTTTTATCCTCTCCGGATTTGCTGCCCTTGCACTTGCATTTGGATTCGTTGTCCTCGGCATCCTTGATCAACTTGTCGAGCAGATCCAGAATCCTTTGCTGCCTTGCCTGCACGACCTTGCCCGAATCGTGGAGTTGGAGCCGTCCATGGGAGTTTTTCATCAGATCCACGACCTCGCCGATCTTGCCCGGCTCGCGATTAAGAAGCTCATGCAACATTTGTCGGGCGGCAATCGTCAAGCGGATCGGGGCGTCGGGATGTTCGTCGAGAAAGCGATTCAACTCGACTTCTCCCTCCTCGAACTGCAAGTCGGCCACGAGGCAAAAGCCCCTAAGAAACGCCAGTTCCGGCCCCAAATAAGAATGGCTCGCGATGTCCCTTCGGCCCTCGTCGGTGAGCAATTCTCCGAGCAGGCGATTGGCGGCTTCGAAGCGCTCCGCGGCCACCAGCGATAGAGCTTCGTAGCCCGCGGCGTATATGGCCGTGTATCGGTTTGAATCGGCCTTGGCTTCGCCGGCAAGCCGGGCCGATTCGGCGAAGCGCTCTTCGTCGTATGTTTCGAGGACATCGCGGAATCGTGCGGATGTCAGCGAGAGCGCCTGGGCCATGAACTCGCCTTCGTTGCAGCCGTCACACTTTTCCCAGGTTGATCGAACGATGTTCTTAGCGTCTTCCGGGATCGACGGATCGGCGGAAACCGCGGCCACGAACCGTTTCGCGGGTGTTTCGGCTCCGGTGGAAACCGCTGATAACCGCAAGGGCACTACCGCTGCGTAGATGTACACCAAGTTCTTAAGTCCGCCGACCATCACGCCATCTCCTTTTTCCGAACGGGAGAATCCATCCACTGATCCTCTTGTTTCGACGTTTCGACGATTCCTTCAGGGTTGCGTATTCCGGTCGCGCATCTGTTTGGCGATGTCGGTGCACTCGGCCTGACGCCGCGCCGTTTGGAGCAACCCCTGTTGCACCGACTCTTCCGGCTCCGATCCTGCTTGCCGAGCCTCTTCCAACGCGAGGGTACGAGTGTTCACGCGAAGCTGGCTCGAGCGCAGAAGTTTCAGCTCCGCGGATTTCGGGAGCAACGGGGAGCTTTGTCCGCCGCCACCCCCGCCGGGCATCGAAGGGCCTTGCTTCTTGTTTTCGTCGCGCATCTTCTTTAGCGCTTCAAGAAGTTGTTCGAGCGTATCCACGATTTCCTGCTCGATGGAAAGCGTAATCGGCCCCAGTTGAAAACGCCCCAGGCGGTCCGCGACGAGCTTCATGTCCTGGGCCACCTGCTCCACGACATAGGGGAAGGCGACGGTCGTGCCCTCCTCATCCAAAATATGAACGCAGGTCGCCGCTTTCTCGGACAACGATCGCTGTCGGGCGGACATCTCGGCAAGCTGAAGCTGCTCGGCACGCTTCCAATGGGCCTGCCCCATCTCTTCAAGTGAAGCGGTGTCGTCGTTGATCAGCCGCTGTTTCGCGAGCATTTCGCGGAGACGGCCTTCCAGGTCGCGGAGCACTTCCTCCCGCTCTTCTTTTCTAAGCTGAAGAAGCAGTTCCTCCAGTTCGTGCTGGGCTTCCTCAAGTTGTTCGACGGCCCGGTCCTGCGGGGGGGCGGCGTCCTCCGGTTTGTCCTGCTCCAGGTCTTCCTCGGCCTCCTCCATCTCTTGTTCTGCCTTGTCGAGATGGTTTGGGGCATTCTTTACCGGGGGTGGCTTGTTTTCCTCCGACGAGGAAGACCCTTTCTTGCCTTTCTTGCCCTGTTGGCTTTCCTGTCCTTGTTGGCCGGGCTGACCCTTCTGTTCCTGCGACTCCTGCCCCTGATCTTTCAAATCTTTTTGGTCGCCGGAGGCATCCTTGCGCATTTGATCGCTAAGATTTTGGGTTTGCTTCTTCGTCTCCTTCTGCTGGACCGCGAGCTTTTCGGAATTCTCCTTCTCCGCCTTTTTCTTCAGTTCGTCCCGCGCGGCCTCGAGTCGCTCTTTCGTCTTGCGAAGCGACTCCTCCGATGCTTTTTGTTCCTGCTGGGCCGGCGATGGCTTTCCCTCGCCGACTTTTTCAGCGGCCTGGGACATCGACTTGGCGCCCGATTCCGCGGACTGCGCGGCCTCGGCGGTCTTTTCCCGCGCGGAATCCAACGGCGACGCTTCCTTGGATTCCGCCTGTTTGGATTCGGAGAGGCGCTTCAATTCGTCGGCCAGTTCCTGAGTCTCGCGGGCGAGGTCTTCCTGCTTTTTCTGGATCCCTTCCTTGCTTTCGGATGCGCCGGGCGACTTCGAGGGCTGATTTTTTTCGTCGGCAGGAGAGGTGTCGGAAGGCTGCTGCTTCGTTTGGGCTGAAACGCCCGATTGCCGTTCCTGAAGGGCAGCGGTTTTGCGAAGGGCCTGCTCGATCTGCTGCAACATCCGGCGGGCTTCGGCCGCCTGGCCGCTTTCCGAGCGAAGCTCCTTCTGCTGTTCCAAAAGCTTGTCGAGCTTTTCCTTATACTCCTGGAGTTTTTCGATATCGCGCCGGCGATCCTCGTTGTTGCCGGCTTCCTCCAAGAGCAAGCTCAGCAGCGTCTCGGCGTCGGCAACCCACTTGCCTTGCGCGTCGATCGCGCCGGGAAGAGACCCCGGATCCTTGAGGGTCTGCACCAGTTGCTCGAGCTCGTGCGCAAGGCCGAGTTCGCCGGATCGCTCCAGCGCCTTGGCCAGCCGGGAGGCCGTGTCCGGTTCTTTCTCTCCAAGCTCCTCCCGAAGTCGAAAGACACGATCCTGGAACCGGGTGAACCGATCCCGCACCATTTCTTCCTTGAGGGACAACGGATGAATCTGCGCATCACCGCCGTTCGGTTCTCCCGCGCAAAGCGCGCCGGTTAGCGCCCCCGCCGCAAACCACAAACTCCAAAGGTAATGCCGCTTCATAGTGTTATTCCAATCGCCAATTCGCCGGACCTTACCATCCTACTCCCACATCGGCTTCGGATTCAACATCGTTCACGCGACCCAGCCAATAATCAACAATAATCATTCGCCGAAACGTCGGAATGGGACCCGCGGATCTATTTGTCGAAAACGCCTTCCGCCTGCTCTTCCAACGCTTTCTGGGTCTCTTTCTTCAAGTCTTCCTGTAGCCGAATAATCTCGCGTAACATGTTGATCACTTCCTGATATCCCGCCTGGTGAATCATATTCGCCAGCACCGAGCGCATCTGAGAAAGGATCGCCACCTGCTGGGTATCAATCCGCTCGGCGAGATCACGGGATGCGGCGGAGGCAAATTGTCGAATCGTGTCGGCGGCGACAGCCAGATCGCGGCGCACGAGACCGGTAAGCGGCTCGACAATCTTTTCGCCCAGACGCTCTTGCGTCGCAGCCGTGTTCAATTGGTTGATCTCCAGTTCCCTGAGAATTCGCTCGAACTGTTGGCGAATCACGTTGACCGATCCGCCCAGGTTTCGCTGCGTTCGCTCCAAGGAAGCCGCGGATTCGGCGGCGGCGCCATCCGTACCGGATTCGGTCGAGAGGCCGATCAAGGAAAGCAGCCGGCTTCGCGTCTGCTCCTGAAGATCGACGATTCTTTCGAAATCGTCTCGATGGCGTTGTTCTCGCCGAGCCAATTCCGCGAGAAGTTCATCTTTGGTGACCACGCGTAAATTGATCTCCGGCGATCGGCCCTCATTGGGACCGGTCACGCTGTCGAAGTCTCGGGCGCGGACAGTCAACGTAAGCCGTTCACCCGGCTGCACGCCGGCCGACGCGGCCGCCCACGACAGACTCGCGGTGTGTTTCAGCGTGCCGGGCTCAAACCCTGCCGGTGTGGTCGTCTGTTCTCGCGCTTCTTCCCGCGTGACCTGAATGACCAGCTCCGCCAGAGCCAGTCCGTAGGCGTCCTCAAACTCCATTTCCAGTGGGAGTACGGCTTCGGGGGTGATCATGTCTCCCACTCCTGGGATCTTCAGGCGGGCGCGAGGGGCTTCATCCTTGATCACCTGAACCGCGAAGCGAACCACTTCACGATTTTCCAATCCGGTTTCGTCCTGCAGGCGGAAGAAATAGGTACGAGTCTCAACCGGAGTCAACAACGCCGCAATCATACGATCGCCAAGACTGGCCTCCGCGGCGACCTCGTCTCCGGCCATGAGGACGGCCTTGAAAACCGGGTGATTGGTGGCGGCGCGAAGCGTGACCTGGCTGCCGCGGAGCACTTGCGCGGAACGCTGACCGTCGCCCAGAAGGGAAGACGGCAGCCGAGTGTATTCGGGCGGAACAATCTGGATTTCCGTGCGAACCACCTTGGGGCGCTCGAGCAGTCGGGCCTGGTACACCTCGGTTTCATCGTCTCCGCCCCGCAGGTGGAACGTGAAATCTTCCTCCGCTTTTTCAAACGAGTACCGATAACGGTAGGTACCCTCGCTCCCCACGGTGACCATGCTCTGCCGGCCTCTGCGGCCGGACGCCGTCCGGTAAAAGATTTCGACTTCGCGCGGTTGAACCCCTTCGGCATGCGCTGAAATGAGCAGATCGTCCCCTCGGGCGCCCACAATCGTTCGATCGGGAATCTCCACGACGAGCTTCGTCTGTTTCGGCCAGGGCACGTCTCGAAGGAGAACACTGCGCTCCCACCAAAGTCGAGTGATCTCGGGAGCAAAGTAGGCGGCGCCGCCCGCCAGGGAGGCGACGACAAGAACCGCGAGGATCGACCATCGCAACCGCGACGGACGGATCACCGCGTCGAAATCGAGTCCTCGAACCCGGTGTCCGGCCTGATCAATCACCGAGGCAACCAGGGCGGGCGAGTTCGACTCCGCGGGACCGACTTGGCCTGAGGCAAATCGAACGGCGGAAACAAGGACGGAGGACAGGTGCGGATAGCGCCGCTCCAGAAGATGGGCGACATCCGCCTCGCCAAAACGGACCCGCAGGGGTTGAATCATCGTTCGCCACAAGACCCAACCCGCCACCATGAGACTCACGCCGAGCAGCGCGGCCCTCATGCTCCATCGCAATCCATGAGCCAGGTGGTCGAGGGCCGACTGCCCCAGCGCCGCCAGCAGCAGGAATGCGGCGAGCGTCGCCAGGCCCTCGAGGGTCAGTGACCGCCGCACCCGCGCGCACACGCGGAGCAGGCGTTTCCCGACGTCAGGGTCCAAACGCGGCGAGCGCGAACTCATCTCTTCCACGGCCTTGTACATTCTTTACCCGCCAAACCCGCCCGCAACGGGCTACAACAGATGCTTCCATTTCCTCACCGCCCATTCCGCCGAGAGGAGCCCGACGAGCAGCATGAGCATCCAGTGGTTGTCCCAGAGGCTGGTGGGACGCGAGCGGATGGAAACCTCTTCGTGCAAATCGGGAATGGCCGAGGGAACCAAACCGGCCTGGTCCATCTCGTAGTACTGACCGCCGGCGGATCGTTCTGCCAGCGTGACGAGCGCCTCGCGGTCCATCCGCGGCTTGATGATTTCCAGGTTGGGGCGCGTGACGCGAAGTTCGCGTACCAGCTCGGCGGGTTCTTTGGGCCCGGCATCGGGAAGTTGAAGTCGAATCCGATAGTTTCCGACCCGATCCGGCGCAAAACGGCCTTCGAACCAACCCGGCCGATCGGCCTTGGCGGACAAGGTCAGGTCGGTCTTCTCCCCCTCCAGCCCGAATTCGGCCGTGACCTCGTCGCGGACGAGCGGCTCGAAACGGATGTTGAAAAGACGCGCCGTGACCGTGACCGCTTGTCCAAGCGAAACCTGTTCGCTGTCGGCAAAGAGCGATCCGCGACGCGTGCCGCCGAGGATCTTGCCCTCGCCAAGGTGCCGGATGAGCTGAAACCAAAAGCGGTTGAATGCCGCTTCGCTAAAGCGACGCCAACGATACGTCCCGTCGAAGGCCAGAAATCCGCTGCGCCCCGAACCGACGAACTGCGTCGCACAAAGCACGTGCTCGCCATACGAATTCTTCATGCGCGGGTCGCCATGCCGGATGAGCACCGTGGCCGCCGGCTTTTCTCGCAGGACCGGGTAATGCCAAAACACCTCCCCCATGCGCGACCACGCCATGCGATTCGAAGCGGGATCATCCCCCAGATCCAACACCGGGTGACCGATCGCGGAATCGGGAATCATCAGGGGATGTCCGCCGGTTTGATAGTATCCGATCCGGTTGAGCACCAGATCGGCCTCGGGATCGAGGGAGACCGGCAGAAGATCGCGAAAGGGGGCGAGGGCCGGCTCGCGCAAAAGAGCCGTCGTGTGCAAGCGCGAGGCCGTGTACAAAAGTCCGCCGCCATACTGACTGACGAAACGGTCGAGCAGTTTGGCACAGTCGCCGCTGAGCTCGGACGGATCGGGATCCATCAGCACGATGACATCGTAGGCGAACATCTCTTCCGCGGTGACCGGAAGGTGATCGATGATCACGTCGCCGTCGCGGACGGCGTTTTCGTCGGCGGATTGAAGCCAGAGGCTCACGTCAAACGTGTCGTCGCGTTGCAGCAGTCTGGAGACGTACTGATAGTCCCAGCTTGGCGACCCCGCGATGATTAACGCCCGCGTGCGGGATTCGATCACGTTGACCGTGACCGAACGGCTGTTGTCGTCGGCGACGGACTCCGCGGGAAGCACCGGCACCTGGACCGTGTAGATGAAACGCCCGGCCCGGGTCTGGCGACGCTGAAACGTGATCGGCGACAACTGTCCTCCGGGGCCGACGACCATTTCACGTGTCTCTACCACGGCGCCCTCGGTGCCATCCAGGGCGTTTCGCTCCATGAGCTGGACCGGAAGCGTCACGCCATCCAGGGCCTCCGTCACGATTTGGACGGAGATCGGGAACGGGTCCTGCTGAAACGCATTCTGTGGGGCGTCGACTTCCGCGATTCGCACGTTTTGCGGCGCGGCGGGATCACCGATTCCGACGGCGTGGATCGGAATTCGTCGTTCGCGGGCGTATCCCGCGGCGTCACCGGCCGGTGCCCCCTGGTTAAACCCGCCGTCACTGAGCACCACAATGGCCGCCGTGGGAGCTCCACCGAGCGATTCCATGGATCGTCGAATGGCCCGTTCTACATTCGTGGCCGGTCCCGTGGCCGCGAACTTGGTTTCTAGGTGGTCGGCGGCGACGGGCTGTACGGCGCCGGCATCCGCGGACGCATCGACCTCGATGGGCCGCTCTTGCTGGGTGCGCAGCGTTCCCACGTGCTTGACGTCGTCGGCAAAGGTGAAAAGCTTCACGCGGTTGGCTCGGGTCAAGTCCTTCAGGAGCCGGCGGTTGTCGTTTTCCAGGAGCTGCCGCATGATGTCCGCGCGGCGAATCCGTTCGCCGGAGGAGTTGCCCGAGGCTGACCGGTGCTTGCCGCCCGGAGAGTCGCCGGCGTAACGGTCAGCCAGATCCATACTCGATGACGAATCGATGAGAAGCAGCGTGTACGAATCGATCCAGCGGCGAAGGATTCGAACCCGGACGGGCTCGAGGAGGATCAACATCAAAGTCAAGAATACCGCGCAGCGCAAGACGGCGAGGAATGTTCTTGCCCGCGGTGAGGCCCCCACCCTGCCTTCGCGGCGATACATCCACCCCACCACCCAGCAGATTCCCACGGCGATCGCGAGCGTCGCCACGAAGAGCCAGCCCTCCGGGAGGTTTCGAAGTTCGGTGACGAACTCCTTCACGTCGCGCGCAGGAGAAGCCGCGAGAATTCCAGCCATCAAGGGTTGAACTGTGTGCCCCATCTTTGCGCTGCCGTGGTTAACGGGATACGAATGACCCATTGTTAGCGAAAGCGAAACAATTCCCATCGCGGGTTTTGCAACTCGTAACTCGTCATTCGTGATCCGTCATTGCCTTTACCGTCGCTTGCCCCAATACCAGGCGAGGGACTGTTCGGTCATGAGAAACAGGGCCGCAGCGACAAGAAACACTCTCCAGAACTCCGTCCGGCCCTCGCCGCCGCTGCCCGACAATTGGTCGATCCCATTGAAATACTCGAAGGGCACGCGGGGGAATGCTCGTCGCAGGTCGTTTTCGGTTGCCGGAGTGAGGTCGCTTTCCTGGGGATCGACGTTCACGGCCACCAACTTCGTGGTCTCGCCGCCCTCCCTCCGCCGCAAAAGGAACCGGTACATTCCCGCAGTGCCGGTCTGTCGCCAGATCAAACGGTACTCGTCCTGACCTTCCGGCGTACTCGCCGAAAGGGTCACTTCCGCTTCCGCGGGATAACCCGGGGTGCGCACGATGGCATCGGTCTCGTACAATGACGAGTCCATCGGAAGCTCAATTGGCTCGCCTACACGGCGTTCCCGCTCTCGTTCGTCCCGCCGGGCGACGTGTTGTGCCATTTCAATCAGCACGGGCACGAACGTGGGATGATCCGGCCAGAGACTCCATTCCTTGTCGGCGGTCATCGTGAACATCACCACGCGACCCGCGCCCACGGTCCGTTCAAGAACAGCGGGGTGATCTTCGGAATCATCAAAGGCGGCCAAGACCGTCGTCGGTTTTTCTTCCCCGCCCGGCGCGGGCTTTCGCACGGAGTCCTCCGGGGATCGAACGGAACCCGCCCAGGGCTCGCAAGAGAAGTACTGGAAAAAGCCGATTTGTCCTATGCCCAGCGCATCGTCTTCTCCGGCCACACCGCGAAGCGCAGGGTGCGCCGGGTCACGGATGACCAGGTGCGACTCTCCCGCCGCGCGGACCACGCCCTGGAGCGTTGCGGGAAGAATGCCCGCGCCGTCACGGAATAGTTCGCCGTTGTACAAATCCGCGTCGACCTGATCGCCTAGGAACACGATCGCGCCGCCCCCGCCGCGGACGAATCGTTCCAGGGATTCGACCGCCGGATCGCTCAAACGATAAACGTTGGCCAGCACCACCACGTGAAACGTGGAGAGCTGCATCGAATCGAACTCGGCCTCGTCGACGATCACCGGCTCGTTGCCTGAAAACACCGTTCCCTCCGGTTTCAAGGCGGTGGCCAGGAAGGTGGTCTCATCGTTGTACCGATCGGCCGAAGGCTCTCCGTTGACAATCAGAATTCGAATAGCGCCGAGCACTTCGGCGGAAAAATGTCGAGTGTTGTCGAGAGGCAGAGCGTCCGCAGCCAAATCCAGGCGAACGGCTTGCGAACCGGGTCGAGGGAAGTCGAGTTCCAGTTCCAAGGAACTGGTTTGTCGGACGGGAGCCTCTCGAAGCGTGGCCGCCGCCTGCGGAACTCCGTCCACGGAAACGCGGAGCCCGAGCGCCTCCGCGGGCTGGGCGCTGAAGTTCGCAATCTCGGCCGTAAACCGCCCCGTGGAACCGGCGACCAGTTGTCCCTGCCGGGATCGAAGCTCGGTCAAGGCAAGATTGGCCGGGTCCGGTTCCGATACGTTGATGAACACCAGACGCAGCCCACGCTCCTCGCCCGCCCATTCGACCAACGGATCCAGAAGTCCGGGTTGTCGATCGGTCGCGGTGTCCTGCGCGGGACGGACCCATTGGTTCTTCTGAAAATCGCTTAGCACATAAACCGTAGCGCCGCCGATCTCCTCGCTTCGCCCCAGGAACTCCGCAAGTCCCGCCACGACGAGACCCGGATCGACGGACTGTTGCGACGCGTTCATTCCGTCAATCTGTTCGAGAAACCCCACGGTCTGACGGTCATCCAGATACACGCCGGACTGGACGGGCTCGTTCGGCTGGGTCATGCGCCACAAGGCCACGCTTTCACCGCCGGCTTCCTGGCGAAACATGTCCGCCAGCCGCTTGGTTCCCGCCTTGGCGCGCGAAAAGGACGTTTCGCCCGAGGCCGACTGGTACGTCATGCTCAGCGAGTCGTCGAGCACCAACACTCTTTCCGTTCGGCGCGATCCCCCGAATCCGGCCAGGGTGGTTCCCGGTGCCAGGAAAGGCCGGGCAAGGAGAAACGCGATGCACAACAGGGCCAGGCAGCGGAGGAAAAGCAGAATCCACTCTTCCATGCGAAGGCGGCGGCGGTTTTTCCGCTCGGCCTGCAGGAGGAATTCGATGGCCGCCCAGCGAATCCGCTTGAAACGGCGGCGGGCCAGCAGATGGATGAGGATCGGAGCTGCCACGGCCGCCGCCCCCGCGGCGAACAACGCAGGGGAGACAAATTGACCCAGAAGGTATTGGGGCCCGTTCATCATGAAAATTGGGCGACCCGTACCCAACGATTCACAATCGTTTCGGACGGCGGTGACGTATGGACCTCAGAGGGACACTTCATAGGACTTATCATCAACTTCCTCGTTTCCCTCGGAGTTTTCCAAGTCCTTGGGGAAACGGCCTCTCATCACTCGTAACTCGCGGCCTTGGGTTGCGATCAAAAGCCGCGCTATGCTTTGGCCCTCCGAAGTCGCATTCTGGTTGTCAGCACTTGCGTCAGGGCCAGATCCAGGCGGTCGGCCGTATTCACCAGAAAGTAATCGATCCGCTGGCCCAGACACGAACGCCGCAGCGAACTGATAAACTCGTGGAGGGCATCCAGATAGCTCTGCCGCAGTGTCTGCGGGTCGGTGAGCACTTCGACCGGCTGCTCCATGCCCTCGAACAACGTCCGATCCGCAAACGGAAACTCCAGTTCGTCATGATCGAGCACGTGCAGAACGATCACGTCGTGCAGCCGATAGCGAAAACGCTGAAGGCCCAGGACAATCTCCTCAATCTTCGTCAAAAGGTCGGAAAGTATCACCACCATGCCCCGGCGAGGAAGGCTGGCGGCGAGATGTTGAAACACGTTGGTCATCTCGGTCGCGTCTCGCGGCCGGCACGTTTCGATCGTCTCGGCCAGCGTCGTCAAACTGGCCCGCCTTGTGGACACCGGAAGCTGGGCGCGGACACGATGGTCAAAAACCGTCAGCCCAACACCGTCCTGCTGGTGCACGAGCAGGTGGGCGAGCGACGCCGCCACTGTGGCCGCGTACTCCCATTTGGTCATCCGCCCCGTGCCGGGATGTTCCGGGTACGCCATGGACCCGGAACAATCCACGAGCAGGTGCACCCGCATGTTCGTCTCTTCCTCGTACTCCTTGATGAAAAAGCGATCGCTCTTGGCGAACACGCGCCAGTCAATGCGGCGGATGTCGTCGCCCGGAACATACGGGCGGTGGTTGGCAAACTCCACGCTGAAGCCGCGGTACGGGCTGGCGTGCATGCCCGAAACGAAACCCTCCACCACGTGCCGCGCCCGGAGCTCCAGGCGGGCAATCTTGGTGAGGACGTCAGGCCGAAAGTACTTTGCGGACGCGGCGGTCACGATCCAGCTCCGTTTCGTGCGGTTTGATGCCGGCCAAAAGCTCGTCGATCACGCGGTCCGTGGTGTACCCCTCGGCCTCGGCGGAAAAATTGGTCACCAGGCGATGACGTAAAACAGGGTGAGAAAGGGCCCGGATGTCGTCGATGGCGACGTGGTGCCGCCCGTTCATCGCCGCGCGGACCTTTCCGCCCAGGATTAGAGCCTGCACCGCTCGGGGGCCGGCTCCCCAGGTGATCAGGTTTTTCACGATCGCCGGTGCCGCGGACTCCGCGGGCCGCGTGGCGCGAACGAGCTGCAGGGCGTAATGAATGACATCCGGGGCGACCGGGACGCTGCGTATAAGTTGCTGGTAGCGCAGACAATCTTCTCGGGTGATGATGGAATGCAGGGTCGCGGAGGAAGCAGAGGTCGTGCGCTCCGCGACAAGATACTCTTCGTCGTACGACGGATATCCGATCTGCACCTTGAAAAGGAATCGGTCCTGCTGGGCCTCGGGCAGGGGATAGGTTCCTTCCTGCTCGATGGGGTTTTGCGTGGCCAGCACGAAAAACGGCGCCTCGAGGTCATGCCGAATCCGCCCGACCGTGACGTGCCGCTCCTGCATGGCCTCCAGAAGAGCCGCCTGGGTTTTCGGCGGGGTGCGGTTGATTTCGTCGGCGAGAATCACGTTGGCAAAGATCGGCCCGGCGATAAATCGCAATTCTCGCTTGCCCGAGGCCCGGTCTTCTTGAATCACTTCGGTGCCCGTGATATCCGACGGCATCAAGTCCGGCGTGAACTGCACGCGGCTGAACGAAAGCGCCAGACAACGCGAAAGCGTGGAGATCATCAACGTCTTCGCCAAACCCGGCACGCCTTCGATGATGCAGTGACCGTTGGCGAACAGGGCGATCAGAAGCTGATCCACCACGGCTTCCTGTCCGACGATGACCTTGCCCAGTTCCGCGCGAAGCCTCTGCGCCGCCGCCTGAAACTCCGAAAGAGATTTGGGATCCGCCGCCGCCATCGTCCCGGAGCGATCGTTTCCACCATCATTCGTCATTCAACTCTCCATTGCCTTCTCGCACCGGGCACCGTGTCGTGCCTGGGCTTCTTCGTGACGTTGTCGCTTATCGCTGCATGATCGGCAACTGCGAATAGGGCAGTTGCAGGATGATGAGAGCGATGGAAGTACCATAGATTTCGCCGACATTATCCCCCTCCCAGGAACCATCCGGCTCTTGGAGTCCGAGGAGGAAATCCGCCCGCTTGCGATAATACTCCGCCCATTCCCGATCGGACGAAACCCACAAGGCCTGCGACAGATACAGATGCGCGTAGAAGTCGTGCCCACCGCTGGTCGACGTCGGTCGGATCTTTTGCTTGCAGAATTCGAGCGCCTGCCGCGCCATGGGGTTGTCGAACTGTCCGGCATTGAACCAGCAGACTACCGCCGCCGCCGTAATCGCCGGGCGGGAGGGACCGGGCGCGGAGGCGGTGTAACGGATGCCTCCGTCTGCGTTGAACGATTTGTCGAGATAGAGCATCGCCTGATCGATGAGGCCCTTGGGAACCGCGATCCCTACGTTTCGACACCCCCGCAGCCCCTGAATTTGCGTCACGGTCACCGACCCTTCATCGGCCCGAGCGTCCGGGGTGTATAGCCAGCCGCCGAGAGGGCTTTGCGATTGTCCGGTCAGTTTCACGGCCTTGGTGAGCGCTTCGTGAATCTGCTCGGCCTCGGCTTTGTCTTCGGTCATGCCGTAGACCTGACTCAAAAAGAGCATGGCGAACCCGTGCCCGTGCATGGGGCGTGCATCGACATCGCCCTTGGAGAAAAGCCCGTTGGGATTGGCGGCGCGGAGGATGAACGAGGCCGCCTTGTCTACTTGCTGAGCGTATCGCCCCTGCGTAGGGGTATTGCCGTCCATGAGGAGCGCCAATCCCGCAAGGGCGGTCATGGCCACGGGATACTCCCCCCACCCGCTGAGGTTGGACCAGGACCCTTGCCGCTCTTGCCGCCGTGCCAGGTAGGCCAGCCCGCGATCCGCCGCATCTCGTATGCGCCGTTCCTGACTAGTCGTATCGGAATTGGAAAAAGTCGCCGGCTCCCGGGGCCGCTCCGACGGTGAAGAGTCCTGTGGAGGATCTTGCGCATCGGCGGGCACCGATCCGCTGGATCGGATTCCGGAAAGTGGGCCGATGAGCAGGATGCCCGCGACGATGCGCGTTCGTCCGCCCAGGCGGAAGGCTCCGCACAGGAGTCGTTCTTGGTCTTCTCTCGCCCTCATCCTCACTGATCGTCTCCGGCTATCTCTTCACGAGCAAGTCGCCCTATCCTTGCTTTCCGTTTGCCTGTCGTACCTACGAACCGCTCGACGCCGATTTATCCGCTTGAATTCGCACGGGAATCATTTTTTCGCGGCTATCAAACACCAGCCATCCCGGCCACTGTTCCCAACCTTCGATTTGTTCCCCGCTGCGTCCCTGCTGAATCGCCAGCGTGACTTGGGTCCCAACGTTGGCGCCGGTTCGTGGATCCAGAAGCGCCAAGGACAATACAGGCGGGTGGCCCCCAGGGCGGCGCTCCGTGCCCTCCACGCAGATCGGAATGAGACCGCCGGCCACCCGTAACGGCCAGTTGCAACGCGCCACCGGGGCAACGTCGGCACGGTTCCACAGAACGTCACCGGTGGCGGCGTCCAATCCGGTCAAGCGCACGGTCATCCATGGAGCCGTGGGTTCGCTATGACGGGCAACCAACACTCCGCCGACCATCGTTGCGTCCATCACCGAGCGAGACTCCGCCACTCTCACTTTGCCGGTCTCAGCGCCGGTTTGCGAATCCAGAATGATCATGTCTCCATTGACAAAGCCGACGCCAATGGAGCCGGGGCTCAATTCGAACAAGGTCATAAAACGATCGGAAAACGATTGGGTCCAGGCCACGGTGGCCGACTCCACGTGGATCGCGAACAAACTACCATCACCCGCCGTTTCGTTCCGCCCGATGGCCAAGCCCTCGTGAATGAGGAGGTTTTCCATTTTTCCGGCCGATGCTCCGATCGGAAACTGCCCACGAATCCGGCCGTCATCCAGCGAAAAGAGATAGAGATCATGTCGGAACCGTTCCACGGCCACCACCGTGCGGTTTAGTATATAGAGTTGGCTGATCGGCGATCCATGCAACGGCCGTTCCCAAACCACTGTGCCGTCGATCATCCGCACCGCCGCAAGTCGATCGACACCCATGGGGAAAACGGCCAGTCCATCGCCGGCCGCCATGGGCAAAATTCCGTTGGGATACCCGCGGGCATCTCCCGGCTCACGCTTGACGGCCCAGAGCCTTTTTCCGGTGACCAGCCCCACTCCCAGGACGAGGTCCGGTCCCGCGAAGACCGCCGTTTGACCGTCGAACGCGGCGAAAAGCCGGTCCACTTTGTCGGTGGCCTGCATTGTCCGCTGTTGCGCGGCCCGGTTCGCCCGACCATCGGCATGCTCGAATCCAGAGACCCCCACCGGCATCGACAACTCCGTCTCCCACAGACCCTCCAGCGAACCGGCGTGCAACGCCCGGACTCCAAACAGGCCGTCATGAACGAACAACCGATGATGGACGATCCCGGGACGGCCTCCCAGGAAATTGACGAGCCGCGCGGTTTCCAATCGTTGTGAGGGCCCGCCGCGTGCCGCCAGGCCGACGAGTGAAAACCCGTTTCCAAGATCGGGAGGCTCGGCGGTTTCGGCCTCGCCGGCGGCGAGGGTCTGACGAACGCCGGCAATCCAATCCGCCACGGTCGGTTCGGACGTGTCCAGCCCGACGGAATCCGGCGGTATCGGGATTTGCGAGAACCGGGACTCAAGATCGTCGAGCACGCTCCGGGCGGCAAACGGAATTCGGAATGCCGAACTCATGTAAAGATCACCGAGACGCATGAGCGCCGTGGCGGTTAACGTCGGTTCCAGGTCGGCGCGGACGCACCGCATCAAGTACTGCTCGGCCTGTTCCAATTGCGAACCCCGTGCCGCATTTTCCGCAAGGGCGAGCAACGCGACTTGACGACTCCAACCTGCGATCGCCAGTTCCGCGGTCGCTTGCAGAATCCGTAGCGCTTCCCGTGGAGCAGTGCGTTCCGATCGAACGAGCCGGACTTGTTCTTGTACGAACTGATCGACGAGGTTGCGGGCCCGGTCTTGGTCCTGGGCAGGGAGCGTCGGATACAGTTCCGCGAGGTGCCGGGATATTTCCACTCTCGCCGGAGCCATGCAGCCGTCGGGCAGGCCGATCATGCTTTCGCCGGATCGGGAAACGCCGAGTTGCCACAGCCTCTCGTAGGCCTCGGCCCGCTTTCCCACGGCGACCAGACCGCGGGCCCATTCCACTTCGCAGCGAATGCGGTCCACCGGCCGTTGCGCCAGCGAAGCGGCCCGCGCCAGCGTTTCCACGGCTTGCGGCGTTCCCAGCTCTTGTTCGGCCAGTTTGAGCATCGCCCGAACACGTACCGCCGAGGTAAGGGGGGATTCCGCGGATTCCGACGTCCCCGTGTCAATCGGCTCCAATGCATCGAGCGCCCTCTGCGGCTGTCCGCGAAAGAGCTCCAGCCAGGCAAGCTGGGAAACCGCTCTGGCGTTCGTGGATTTCACATTGCCGCCCGGTCGGGCAACGGCATAAAGCCGCTCAACGTCAGGGAGCTTTCGGACCTCGGCCCCGTTGATCGCAAACAGGGAATGATCGCCGAAATACAGCGATCCGATGGGGCGCTCGGATACCGGGATCGGCCATCGGGCCACGATCTCCCCGATTCGGGAATCTATCGACAACAGAGTGTCATGCGTCGGCACATAAAGATAGCCGTCTCCCATGGTCGCCCCGCCGTCGTTGAAACCCGGCAACTCCACTCTCCATTTTTCAGTCCCTTTGGCCAAAGCCAAACAGACGACCTGGTTTCCGCTGAGCCAGATCGACTCGTGATCGGCGCCGACAACTTGGACGACGCCGGGCGGATCGACCGACCACCGAAACGAACCGTCGTCCGCGGAGATCGCCGACACGTCCGCTCGATCCGACGCAAACAGCAGGACCAGTCCGCCACGAACGACCGGAGGCGAAGGGAACCACCGAAGGGAACCGAAGAGATTCGTGCTCGGATACTGTGCGGCCCAGCGAATGGTTCTCGTTCGCGCCTCTACCGCGAACAGGAACCCGGCGTCGGTCGGCACATACACGATGCCGTCGCTGAACGCGAGATCTTGAATCGAGCGCCGCGCCCGGGCCGAGTTGGACCCGACATACAGAACGATTTCGTCCTCCATGGACCCGTCTCGGGGGTTGAGAACCATGATCGATTGCTCACCGGCTCGCCAGACGTACATCCAGAGTTTTCCCTCGACTTCCAACGGGCCCCCGCGAAGTTCAACCACCCGCATGGCCTCGGAAGCGCCGCTCGACAAATCCGTATGCCAACGTTCCTGCCCGGTTACTGCGTCGTAGGCGGTCAGGTACGTTATGTTCAGTTCGACGGTCGTGGGGTCCGCGGGCGGGCGCATACCCATGACGATGGGTTGCATCCGTTGCGCCACCCGAACCGGATCCTCCCCCCGCTCCACGGTAAAGACGAGGCCGCCGGCCGCGACAACCGTCTCGGTGACAAAACGGTCGGAATTCGGTCCGCTTGCCGCGCCCGCCGATCGATTCTTGACCAAGGCGGCGGCACGTGCCCGAAGCTCGGACTCGCTGTCCAATGGGGGAGCTTTCCAAACCGGCGTGAGATCGCTCGCATCGAGCGAAGCGCATCCCGTCGCGGTGCGGACGTGGACTCGATGCCGATCCACCACGAGATTCACGATCGGCGCGCGGATGCCGTCGCCCGACGAGGGATCGCGAAATTCCTCCCACGCCGGTCGTGAAGCACGCAACGCGAAGCGCCACGGGACGTCTTCGGAAAGCGTCGGCCGTAAGGGGCCCCCGTTGTCCCCCGAGCGGCCGGACGGCGAGTTCCAACGGAGCCGCTCCGTCTCCGACGGCTGGGTGAAGGGGCGGACTTCCTCAAACCAATCCCGATCACCGCCCGCCGCGCTCATTGCCGTGGCGAGGTCCTCGTAGGCCGCTAGCGCTCGCGAGTGTTGCCCGAGAATTCCCTGTGCGGCGATTCGCTTGGCGGCGACCCTTTCGCGTGGGACGTCTCCCTCCGGGACAAACAACTGCGCTTCGTCAAGAATCGCCAAGGCTTCGCTGGCACGCCCCTCATCCACTGCAAAAGACGACAACGCGTCGGCGGCGTCATCCCCGTAGCTGCTCAACAGGTACCGTTCCATGACCACCCGAAGCGAAGCCGCATCGTGGTCGGCGATCCCCCGTTCGAGCAACCCTCGCGCCGTCCCGTCGTGCAGCAACCGATAGGCCGCGATCCCCTCGGGTGGAAGGGTCCCCAGGGCGCGCATCGCCTGCCGTCGAGACGACTCATACAACGATCCCCCGGGCATGGTTCGCCCGGGGCCCGGCAGCAACGATCCTTCCGTTTCTTCGATGATTCGTTGAAGCGAATCGACGGCCAGCTTCCAGTCACGGCGAGCCACTCCTTCCTCCGCGCGCTGAAAAAGTGCCATCACCGGCCCGCTCGCTTGAACCAAGGCCGGCATCGATTCGCGCGGCTCTTCTCGTGGCTGGAGATTGGCGGGCAGCACCTGCGCTGGAAGCGGAACGGGCGCCGCCGCGGGTTGCGGGTTCTTTTGTGCTGAAGTCTGAACGGCAAACGCCAGGGTCAGCAAGAGCGCCGGTATCCCGGCGCCTCGCAGGACGGATCCGCCCGGTGGCGTTTCGGAAGGGTTCTCCCCGACCGATTTCCCCGGTTCACCGCTTTCGCGAAAACGCTTCATAGGCAATTCGGTGCATCGCTCGTTCCGCATGGACCCTCTGAAGAACCGCTCGCGGTGTGGAACTCTTCTCACGCCCGAATCTTCAACTCACCCTGCCGACCCGAACTACGTGATGCTACCGGACAGAACTCCCCTCCGCCACGCGAACCGCGCTGTTGATGCGTAACAAACTGTCGCACGCCACCAAGGTGTACCGAAGGCGTGGCGTAGGAAGCAGGAATCGCGAGGAACACGGAATTGCTCGCCGAATTCCTGATCGCTCGTTACGGGTTCGTTGCGCGCGACGACCGTTACCGCCGCATCGTTTCGCTCGACCGGTGAAACTGAGAGACGATTCTGGCCACGCGATTCAGATTGCGGCGACCTTCCAGAGTCGTTTCCAGCCCCACGAACTGAAAGCCGAGCGAGACGCGGCCCTGATCGGTCGGCTTCAGGTGCCGCAATGTGGCATCGATCACCAGGGATGGGGAATGCGGCTTGGGGGAAAAGGCACATCGGTACCCGAGGTCCGGCTCCAACCCCTCGGTCTCGGCCGTCTGAAGCCGAAGTCCGCCGGCGGACACGTCCTCGAGCTGCCCATAACGAACCGACGGCTCGTTGCCCGGGGAGGATGCCGAGGGGTCGTGTCGCCAGAACCGAACCGCGATCACCGTGCCGGAAGGCGGCGCGGCCCGCTCGTACATGCGACGTTGCAGACGTTGGATTTCCTCGGGCCAGCGCAGAATTACCATGGGTCCGTCGCCCTCCGCACGAACCGACTGAAGCACCGAACTAAACATGCACTTCATGTGTCCGGAGCGGAAAGTGACACCGAGCGATTCGCCCGGCGGCGGCAACTCCACCGGGCGCGCGTCTTCCTGCGAATCGACCTGGATCACCACGGTCCCCGTTGGCTTCGAGCCGGAAATGAAGCGCGATCGATAGGTGCGCCAACCGCGCTGGGTTTGCAACGTCAGCACGCTGGGCCTCTGATCGCGAATGGAGTCTTCGATCACGCGGTCCCGGCGGTCCTCGGCAATGGATTGTGTTCCCGCCATTTCCGGTTACCCCGCGTTCCTGACGGCCGACCGCAAACGTGTGAGGACGTCCGGCGAATTCGCTTCGCCGGCGAACGTCATGCCGAGTACGAGGGTGTCCAGCGTGCCGCCCTGGGTTTCGTTGATCACCCGGCACAACAGATCGAATGCGTCGGACTCGCCGTCCACGCGAAAGCGAGCCCGCACCTTCGACCCCGTGCAGAATCTCTCCGCATCGACTGCGGAGAGGCGACACGCCACTCCTTCCGCGCTGAGGTTTAACAGGATTGAATTGCACGAGAACGGCGGGCCGCTCACGAGGGAGAGCACGACCTCAGAGGGCGCGTACAACGACTTTCGAGGGCTGCGCCGCCGCTCGATGGCGGAAAGCACCTGCGGTCGAACGACGCGGACGCACCCTGCTCCCGCCGATTCATGTTTCGGCGCGTGGGACGTTTCAAAATGGTACGAAGCGTGGTGCGTCTGAATCGTGACGCGGATCGAGTTCGATTGCCGAAGCCACGCCGGGGTCTCCCCGCCGTCGCGGAGCCGAAGGGTCAGCGACGTCCGATCCTGGGCGACGATTACGCCCTCAGCCGCTTTCTCGGCTTCACCGGCCGACACCAGCAACCATACCGTCGCCCCGCGGGCGATCGCCTCGCGGAAGATATCCTCCGCGCGACTCGCGTCGAGTCGGTGAGACTGATCCAGTTCGCAGGCCAGGGTTTGCGCCATCCTCGGAAATCTCCCGAACAGGCCCCGTCACGCTCCTTCGACCGTTTCCATAGCCCCATGAACTTCGCGCGGGCCGCCAGCGTTATTTCGGACCAACCGACCGATCACTTGATGCCGACGGGTCGCCCCATAATGCCGGGATGGAATCGCTCTGCGTTCGCTTCGAAGCGTGAAGAATGAACCGGTGATCGCGAGCCTTTCGTGCCCGGTCGAACATTGGCGCCGGTCGCGCTTTGTCCGGTAGGACGGTCGGTCAGCGACGACCGAGGCTCCAACGCAGCGCCGGCGGCGTTACGAAGGTGGTGACAATTACCATGACCACCACGGCGGAGAAGATCGACTCGTCCAGGATGCGTTGTCCCGCGATCGTCAAGCTTAGACCGATGTTCGCGAAGATCAGCCCGACTTCCCCGCGGGGGATCATGCCCAGGCCGACCGTCAGGCGATCGATACCCCGGTCCAACACGCCCAGAGAGCACGCCTGTTTTCCGAGAATCGCCGCCGCGGTAAGGGCCGCGGCAAGCGCCAAGACCTCCGTTCTGCCGAACGCGGTCAGGTCGGTCCTCATTCCCATCAGCATGAAAAAAACGGGGACGAGCAGTCCGGCGATGGGATGGATCGAATCCTCCAAACGACTCTCGCCCCGGACGATGAGCTCGCGATAGTGCGACTCTTCCAGGATGAGTCCCGCGGCGAACGCGCCGACAATCGGTGCCAGGCCGATCAGGTTGGCCAGCCAGGAGAGTCCAAAACAAAAAGCAAGTGCCGTGGCCATGAGGACGCCCTGCAACTTCAGGTTGGACATAAGCCGAAACAAGCGCGGCGAAAGGACCGTTCCCACGGCCAGTGCCCCCACCATGAAGACCATCGCCTTAAGAACCACCAGTCCAATGGAGCCCAGCGAGAGAGTCCTTCCCGCGTCCGCAGCCTGAATCATCCCCCCCACGACCGCGAGGATCACGAGTCCGAGGACGTCGTCGATCACCGCGGCACCGAGGATCACCCTCGCTTCGTTGCTTTGGGAATGGCCCAGATCCTTTAGAACCCTAGCCGTAATGCCCACGCTCGTCGCCGATAGCGTCGCGCCGAGAAAGGAGTGAACATACACCGACGAGTTCGGCAGAAGCCACATTCCGACCAACCACCCCAAGGCAAAGGGGATCACGACGCCCAATACGGCCACGAGCAGCGATGACCCTCCAACCTTCATCATCTGCGAAACCGTGGATTCCAGACCCACTTCGAATAGCAGAATCAAAACACCGATCCCGGCGAGCATTTCAATGGATGAATCCGTTTCGATCCATTCGACGGCGGTTACTCCGACCAGCGACAGATTGCCAAGGATTACCCCGAAAAGAAGTTCCCCCAGGACGGCCGGCTGACCCAACCGGACGGCCAGGTCTCCCCCGACTTTGGCTCCTACGAGGATGACCGCCAGGGCGAGTACGACCTGTGCCACGGGGTCGGTGTGCCCGGCCTCTCCGCTTGCAGCGGCGGCAGCCATGAAGACCTGTACGCTTGAACAAGAGATCGAAAGCAAATCCTATACCCTCCGTTACGCAAAAGCGCACGCAGCCCATACTTGGCCCGTACCCGAACGAGTCGCTATAATCGAAAACGGTACGATAAAACAGCCGGCGGAGTTCGAATGGCTGGCGTTCGGCCCCCGGCGCGCGAACCGAGAGAATTCGGTAATGAGCGACTTCCTGCCCATTCGGGGCTACGACCACATCGAGTTCTACGTGGGCAATGCCAAGCAGGCCGCCCATTTCTACGACAAGACCTTCGGGTTTCGTCCCGCGGCCAAGGCCGGGTTGGAGACGGGCCGACGCGACCGAGCCAGTTACGTGATGGAGCAAGGCAAGGTGCGTTTCGTCTTCACCAGTGCCTATGGCCCGGATCATGAGGTATCGCGCCATTGCGCGTTGCACGGTGATGGTGTCAAAGCCATCGGATTGGAGGTCGCGGATGTGGCCGTCGCCCTTCGCGAAACCAAAGCCCGTGGGGCAACCGTGGTTCGACCCGCCGCGGTGGAAGAGGATGAGCACGGGCAGTGGGTCTGGGGAGAGATCAAGTACGCCGGGGACACGGTGTTCCGTTTTGTTGAGCGGCGAAACTATCGTGGGGCCTTCGCCCCGGGATTTCGGCCGATCGAAGCGTATGGTTCGCCGCCGGTGGGGCTGGCCGCCATTGACCACGTGGTCACCAACGTCCATCTCGGCGAAATGAATTTCTGGGTGCGCTGGTTCGAAGAGGTGATGGGTTTCCGAAATCTCTTGAGCTTTACCGACAAGGACATCAGCACCGAGTATTCCGCGTTGATGAGCAAGGTGATGGAAAACGGCTCCGGCAAGTGCAAGTTCCCGATCAACGAGCCGGCCGAGGGCAGGAAGAAGAGCCAGATCGACGAATATCTCGATTATTTTCACGGTCCCGGCGTGCAGCACATTGCCATGAACACGGGCAATATCTATGAAACCGTCACCGAGCTGCGCCGGCGAGACATCGATTTTCTTCGCGTGCCGGATACGTATTACGAATATATGAAGGACCGCGTTGGCGACGTGGGCGAGGATTGGGCGCGCCTTCAGGAACTGGGCATTCTTCTCGACAAGGATGACGACGGCTACCTTCTTCAGATTTTCACGGCACCCGTGCAGGATCGCCCGACGCTGTTCTTCGAGGTCATCGAGCGTCACGGCAGTCGCGGCTTCGGCATCGGCAATTTCAAGGCCCTGTTCGTGAGCATCGAGCGGGAGCAGGCGGCGAGAGGGAATTTGTAAGGACCATGGGCTTCTCCAAAAGGCCAATGCGCGTTTACATCGATACATCCGTGGTAGGCGGGTGCCTCGATGAAGAATTTGCTACGGATTCGAAGCGCATCTTTGAATGGGCCGTAAGTAAGCGCCTGATTCTGCTTCTAAGTGATATCGTAATTGCCGAAATAGAGCCCGCGCCTTCGCAGGTCAAAAAGATTCTTGACGACCTGCCGCCGGAATGCACTCGTCGCGTCGAGATCACAAACGACGTGATCGCGTTGCGAGACGCCTACATCCGCGCGGGTGTAATTGGCGCTCGTTGGGCAGACGATGCGGCACACGTAGCCGCAGCGACCGCGGCCCGCGCCGACGCCATCGTATCGTGGAACTTCAAGCATATTGTAAACCTTGATCGCATCAAGGCCTATAATCAAGTGAACTTGGCGGAAGGCTACGGATTTCTAACGATCCTGTCGCCGCGTGAGGTGGGTCATGACGACAACACTGAAGAGTAAAGAGTTCGACTGCATCGCCTTCAAGCGCGAAGTTCAAAGCAGGATTTATGACGAAACGAAGAACTTAACGCCGGAAGAACAGATTCAGTATTTCCGCCGGATCGCGGAGGAAGGAAGCCTTTGCAATTGGTGGCGAAAGGTCAAGGCGCAGGAATGGGCGACATGGGAACTTCAGGCACATCGTTTGTCAGGAAAAAATCAGAGCATATAATCAGGTGAATTTCGCATTGGTCTATGGAGTTTTAACGATTGTGGCGCCGAAGGCGTTGAGGTTCTATGAGCTTGACGAAGAACAAGCAGGGGTTGGATTGTCTCGCCTTCAAGGACCGCGTGCAGTCGGAAATCTTCGAGCAGTTCGAAGATCTGCCCTTGGACGAGCAAATCACGTTCTGTCGGAGGCGGGCGGAATGCGGGCCGCTCGACTAGTGGTGGCGGGCCGCAAAACGTGAGCAGGCGATGCGGTTTGGGCTCTTGCCGAAATCGTGAGTTCTTCGGCACGTACGGCAGGACGAGTCTGGTTTACGTGACTTTCGATAGACGTGCAGCGGCGGATTCGGCATCCGCAACTTCAAGGCCCGGTTCGTGAGCATCGAGCGGGAGCAGGCGGCGAGAGGGAATCTATGAGTCAGACCGAAATCGTTGAAGGCGCCGTACCTGCGCCGATTGGCGCAAGCAACCTCATGGGAATCGAAGACGATCTGAAATGCATCACCCGTCGGCTTGTGGAGGCCGTGCGTCCGGACCGCATCTACCTGTTTGGATCCTTTGCCTACGGAGAACCGGACGCCGACAGCGATGTAGACCTATTCATCGTGGTGCCGCCCAATGGGCAAAGCATGCAGGACCTGTATGTCGCGGCCCATCACGCGATTCAGCCACTGGATCTCGCCGTAGACTTGGTCGTGCGCTGGGCCGATGAATTCGACCGCCGGTCCGGCTGGCAGGCGAATTTTGAGCACACCATCCGCAATCGTGGCAAACTGCTTTATGGAGTTGACGGCATAGCCTTTGCGAAAGAGTGGTTGGAAAAGGCGGCGACGGATCGCGACGCGGCGGCACGACTGATGGCCGGGGACCGCCCGCTTCTCGACACGGCGGCGTTTCACTGTCAACAGGCGGCGGAGAAGACCCTTAAAGGTTTCCTCGTTTATCACAACGAACCTTTTGAGAAGATCCATGATCTCGGCAAGCTTTGCGAACTCTGCGCAAAGCTCGATGCCGGATTTGCGGACAAGAAAGAACCGACCACAAGGCTCAATCGATTTGCCGTCCAACTTCGCTATCCGGACACGCCGAATCCATCCACCGCGGAAGTCGAGGAGGCCATGAGAATCGTCGAAGAGATTTGGCAGTTCGTGCTCAGCCGACTGCCGGGTGCGGCGTATCCAACGGGAATCTGAGACGAGTAGACGAGAAGGTCGGGTCATCGACTCGACAAAGCCGCAAGCATGGCCGTCGGGTCGATGTCCCGACGGCTACGACTACGAGGATGATGGAATCCAAATGATTCATTACCTGAAGCTGGGCACCGTACCCCAAAAGCACCACGTCACACACTATGAGGACGGTAAACTCCTCATGGAACAGTGCATGACGCGGGTGGGGTTCGAGAGTACGTACAGTATTCTCTATTACCGCGTGCCGCCCACGGACGAGACGGCCGTCGAGCGGATGTCCATCGCCGGGTATGCACCGATCGAACCGGTGAAAGAGCAACTGCCCTATCGGCGGCACATCAAGTCGCAAGATTTGCAGACCGAAGGCGACTTTCTGACCGCTCGACGGGTCGTTCTCTTCAATGACGACGTTCGCGTAGGAATCTGCAAGCCGAACAAACCCGCCAGGAGTTTTTTCGCCGATTGGGACGGCGACGAATGCTGGTTTGCCTACGACGCCGGCGGGCTGCTGGAGTCCGTCTATGGCACGCTCCGCTATAAAAAACACGACTACATCGTCATCCCCAAAGGCACGCCCTATCGAATTCATCCCGACGCCGGCAAAGCCACGTTCCTTTTCTTCGAATCCAACAGTTACATCGACGTCCCCAAGCAGTTCCGAAACGAATCCGGCCAGCTTACGATGTACGCTCCCTATTGCCATCGTGACTTCCGCGGCCCGACGGAATTGCTCCGGTTTGATCGCGCTCTCCACTGCGACCCACCGTACCCCCTGGTCGTCAAACGAAACCAAGAGTTGTCCGTACACCTGTTCAAACACTTCCCCTGGGAGCTCGCCGGCTGGGACGGCACCGTCTACCCGGTGGCTTTCAACATCCACGACTACCAACCGCGCACGGGCTTAGTGCACCTCCCCCCCACCACACACATTACCTTCGCCGGCCGCGGGTTCATCATCTGCAGTTTTGTCCCGCGAAAGGTCGACTATTTCGACCGCGACGGCCTCAAGGCCATCCCCTGCCCCTACGGCCACGCCAGCGTCGATTGCGACGAGATTCTCTATTACGTCGACGGCAACTTCACCAGCCGCAAGGGCATCGAGAGCCAGTCGATCAGCCTGCACCCCATGGGCGTCCCCCACGGCCCGCACCCGGGAACCTATCAGAAGAGCATCGGAAGCGACCGCACCAGCGAACTGGCCGTCATGTGCGACACGTTCAAGGGCCTTCGCCTGACCACCGTCGCCGATTCGATTGAAATGAAGGATTACCACTATACCTGGGTCAAGCGCGAAAACGAAGCGATGGAGACGAGCAAGTAGAACAGTCTTGATCTGAGCAATATCGAGCTTGATTTGTTCGATGCGATAACGGCCGTGGAAGGGATACTATCATGGATTCAACAGCACGGGTAGCCGGCTTCGACGAGGAAGTCGAACGGAGAGCCATAGAGGCCGTCGATCAAGGGAACCTCGACGTGAGAGCCGCTCTGTGGCTCTATCTCTCGGATTCTCAAAAGTGGCGCCTGGTCATAGCGACACGGCATGGAGTTGCCCACATCCGTTCACTGGCTTGCAAGGCGCGCTGATTCGGCCGCCTCGGATGGCCGCGGGGCAATCCTCCGAATCCTTTCCTGGAAAGATCGTAAGCGCAGGCTATTCAAGGGGGAGCCTGTTCGAGTAGCCTGGGAGCGATTGAACGTCGAAGGATGGTTGGCCTAGCCGATCGAAACTCCACGGAAAATCTCGTGATCACCGCCATGCGCCTATCCATCGTCATACCCGTCTTCAACGAGGCCGATACCCTCGAGGAGTTGCTGGCCCGGGTCATCGCCGTGGACGTGGGGATGCCCCGTCAAATTGTCATCGTTGACGACGCCTCCAGCGACGGCACGCAGGCCCTCTACCCGCGGATCAGAGCCCGCTGGCCGAACGAGGAGATCAGTATCCGAATCCAGGCCGCCAACCGCGGAAAAGGTGCGGCCCTGCGAGAAGCATTCAAAATGGCCGTGGGGGACGTCATCATCATTCAGGACGCCGACCTCGAATACAACCCCAAGGACTACAATCTCGTATTGAACCCCATCCTCGACGGCCGCGCGGATGTCGTATACGGTTCGCGGTTCATCGGCGGCATGGACCACCGCGTCGATCTCTTCTGGCACGCGATGGGCAATAAACTGGTGACGTTGCTATCCAACATGTTCACCAATTTGCGGCTTACCGATATGGAGACGTGCTACAAGGCGTTCCGCCGCGAGGTCCTCGAGGGAATGCGACTGCGTTCGAACCGCTTCGATTTCGAACCGGAGTTCACGGCCAAGATTTCGAAACGCAACAAACACGGCCGGCGATGGCGCATTTACGAAGTGGGCATCAGCTACGAAGGCCGCGGCAAGGACGAAGGCAAGAAAATCAGTTGGTGGGACGGAATCCCCGCTCTTTGGGCCATCGTCAAGTACCGGTTCTTTGACTAGGAAACCGTGCGCGATTCCACGCCGCACCCGAGCCGCGGTCCCGGCGCGCCGGGACAGCCCGCCCGATGCAACGGCACAATCCGTGTCGCCTGATTGTGCCCAGTCAGTTGGCCACTCTGGGCGAATCCCCGCCACACCCGAGCCGAAGCCCCAGCGCCGCGAAGGGTGTTTCTCGCGGAGACGCCAAGTTCGCAGAATCGGGGAGGTGCCGATCCGGAAACCCGAAGCAGTCCGATTTCTCGGCGCTGGGATCATCTTTCCTTCGCACCCCGCGCCGGCACCTGAATCGCTGCACTGGCTGGACTTCATTGGATGGGTGACACTATCCATGGAGAAGCTATGTCCGAGAAACCGCGCATTCGATCCGATCCGTCCGCCACGCCAAAGGTGACCGGCCCGACGGATCAAGAACTGGTTTTGCGGCTCGCTTCGGGTGATGAGGCCGCCCTGCGACTGCTCATGGACCGTTACGATCGGCTGGTTCGATTCGCGGTGTTTCGGATGGCACGGTCGGAGTGCCGGAGGGACCCGCAATGGCTCGATTCCCGCGCAACGGGCATCTGGCAAGGATTTATCCAGTCGATGAAGCGCGCTGGCAACACCGTTCCGAATTCGTTGAAGACCTATCTACTTCAGGTTTCGAGAAACCACGTGATCAGCGCCCTTCGGCGAAAAACGCCCCCTTGGGATCAAGGCGAGGGTCCGAAAGCGACAACAGAGCCCGATTTGATTGAAGCCACAGATTGCAATCCGTCAGTAATAGTTGAGGAATTAGACTCCCTATCGACCCTGCGGGATTGCATTTCAGGTTTGAACGAGGGCGACCAGGCTCTGCTCGCTCGCTTGGAAGAGATCGTGAATCGGCGATGGGTTGAGGCAGCAGGTTCCCTGGGAATGAAGGAATCCACGTTGCGGTCTCGCTGGAAACGGTTATTGGACGATTTAAGGGCTTGTGTCGAGGGAAAAACAGGAGGGTGAATCGCGCTGCACAAGGAAAGAGGCGACTCCTAGAGTGACGAAAGGGATTGCGAAAGCCATGTCAAACGATAACGTGACCGGTCGCACCGATAAGACGCAATCCGTCGAGCTTGGCCTGTTGGAATGGAATTCCGCTGATCGTGCCGGGGTTTTTCGTGCCACAGAGTATTCCGCGGTCGGTCTTGAGCGCCGGAGTGACCGTTGTTCGCCCCCACTTTTTCAGTCGCGACGGTTCTGGGTTCCCTTCGCGGCGGCGGCCATGGTTGCGTTTGGAGTAGGGACCGCCATGTTCACGCTTCAATTGCGTTCCCTTCGACCTAAGGCAGGCGGTGAAGTCCTGGCACGTTCTAGTTCTGCTTCCAATGCCCCGGGCTTCGCGGAATGCCTTAATGGTCCGGGAGTGGCGGCCTCGCCTGAATGTGTCAAGTTTGATTTCGACTCCGACCGCGACGTGGACCTCATCGATTACGGATACGATCAACGCGTTAAGCTGGCCGCCGGGAACTGATCGAATTCCGCTATGGCACCTCGCTTCCACCCAGTGGGGCTCGAACCGGCGTCTGAATTTGTCATGGGCCGTCGAATCCCGTGACCAGCCCTTCAATAATTCACCTATCCTGACCGAATCCGTCATATAATGCCGACTTCAGGGTAGGGAAGCGGTCCGGCCGGGTGGCTACGCGGTCGAATGTCCCCAGAGTGCAGCCGGGAATCGTTACTTTTGTCAACTGCAAGCAGTCAGGCCTTCGTGGTTCCCAAGCGTCGCGCCGTGGGTTTGCGCGATGCGCCGCGGGTATTCGTCTCGCCGCGAGCGCTGTTTGCACGCGTGGAAAACGTCAATTCCTATGGCTGGCCTCTCATCGTCCTGCTGACGCTGGTGACGCTGGTGGGATACGCCACAATTGAAACGGGGTTGATCGACCGCAGGGTGGAAATGGCCGTACTGGCCGAACAAGCGGCGCTGGAGAAAAATTACGACAACGTCGTGGCGCGGTCCGAGTTCCTCAAGCAGCTCGAGGAGTCGCGGAAGCGCGGGGAGTTCAGCCGGTTGATCACGCGGATTCAGGTGGTCGCCGCGAGGCCCGCCGCCCAGCTCGCGCGGATCTTGTTTATTGCCGCGATCCTGTATGGCGCCGTGGCGCTGACCGGGCGCAAGCCGGAGTGGCACACGCTTATGACGATCTGTGTTTTCGCGAGTTTTGTCGATCTCTTCGCGGACGCACTGAGGCTTTCGTTGATGATCCGGCACGGCACGATGACCGTGGATACGTCGGCGGGGCTGCTCGCCCGGATCATTCCTTCCGGCATCATCGAGGGGTCCACGCGTTCCCTGACAGAGAAGATACTGGCAACGATCGACCCGTTCCGAATCTGGTACTGGCTGGTTGTGCTTGTCGGTTTGACCGCGACGATGCAATTGAAGGGCTGGCGGGCCTGGCTGACCTGCGGCCTGCTGGGCCTGGCCGCGGCAGGCGTGCGTGTCGGGATCGTCGCTGCAGAGAGCTTTGGCGGGGCACCGGCCGCATGAGCGATTCAAAACGACGGCGAAACCGATTGAGTCGACCCTACGGCGTGCGATGGAAGGTTGAAGGATTGAGGGGCGGTTTGGCTTGCGGATCGCCCGGGCGATCTTGAGTCGGTCGGAGATAACGATGAAAAGTGTGATCGGTCTTTTCATTCTTGGGGGCATGGTCGCGGGCGTGGTTGCCCTGAACAATGTCGCCCGAGAATCGGACGGCAAAAGCGTGCTGAACGTGGCCGGCGAACTGGAAGTGCCGGTGGAGTCCATTTCCCCCGAACAGGGAATGATCGTCCGCACGGTTCAGGCCCCTGGGACCGTCGAGGCTTTGCAGGAAGTGGACATCAGTGCCGAGGTGGTCGGCAAGATCCTGGAAATGCCCGTGGAAGAAGGCAACAAGGTGAAGAAGGGCGATCTCCTTTGCCGTTTGGATGACGAAGACTACCGGGCCAGACTGATTTCGGCGGAAGCCCACGTGGCCAAGCTGAAAGCCAGCGTGGTGGGTGCCGAGGCCGACCTCGAAAAGGCCGAGCGCGATTTCAAGCGACAAACCGAACTCTCCGAGGTCAATGCGACCTCGATGCTCGAGTTGGCGGACTACAAAACCACGTGGGTGAGATTCCGATCCATGGTGGAGGTTCGAAAGCAGGAGCTGATCCAGGCCGAGGCGGAATTAAGGTCCTCCCACGAAAACCTGCAGAAGACGGTCATCCGGTCGCCGATCGACGGGATCGTCTCGCAAAGATTTGCCAAACAAGGCGAAGTCGTGGTGACGGGCACGATGAACAACCTGGGTACGCGGATCATGGTGGTCAGCGATATGTCCAAAATGCAGGTCCGCTGCCGCGTGGATGAAAGCGACTCTCCGTTGGTGAAAACGCAACAGTCGGCGCGCATCTATCTTCAATCGGATACCGAGAAAAGCATCGCCGGGCACGTCGATCGCGTCTGTCCCAAGGGTACCAAGCCCACGGGGCGCGACATGGTGACCTTCGAAACTCTCGTGCTGGTGGACTCCGATGATGCGCGGGTCAAATCGGGCATGACCGCCAACGTGGAAATCGAAGTGGCGCGGCAATCCGACGCGGTTACCATACCGATTCAGGCGGTGGTCAATCGCCGAAGGAAAGACCTCCCCAAGGAGTTGGTGGCGGAGTTTGACCGGCGCCGCGAAGCCACAGACGGCAGCGTGCGGATTCGCGCCGCCGAGTTCGTTCCGGTGGTCTGGTCGATCGTTGATGGCACGGCGCGTCCCCGGTTGGTGGAGACGGGAATCAGCGATGATCTAAAGGTCGAAGTGAAGAAGGGAGTCGAGCTTGGGGATCGAGTCGTCACCGGTCCGTACCGTAGCCTCGACCAGCTCAAGGACGGCTCGAAGGTCAAAGTGGAAGGGGACAAGAAAGACGAAAAGTTTGAAGAGAAGACTCCCGGCGAAGCGCAGGCCAACGCGGGCGGTTAGAATTAGCCTTCCTGGGAACTAGGTTTTTTTGGCGTCCGCGACTGGGAAACACTACCAGTTTCAATCGGAGTACAGAACCCGTGATCGCCGGTCCGCAGAGCCGAACGCCCGTCATCGAGATTCTTGATGTCCACAAGGTCTATCGCGTGGGAACGGAACTGGTCCATGCGCTGCGCGGCGTGACGACCACGATTTGTGAAAACGAATACGTGGCGATCATGGGTTCGTCCGGTTCGGGGAAGAGCACGCTGATGAATATTCTAGGCTGCCTCGACATCCCCACGGAGGGCGTTTATCGGTTGGGCGGCGTGGACGTTTCTCGCATGTCCCAATCACGATTGGCCCACGTTCGCAGCCGGCGCATTGGATTCGTCTTTCAATCGTTCGAGTTATTGCCGCGAACGACGGCCCTTAAGAACGTTGAGCTGCCGCTGACCTACAGTCACACTCCCAAGCGCAGGCAGAAAGCCCTCGAGGCACTGGACCGCGTCGGCCTGACCGACCGAATGCATCATCACCCCAATCAGCTTTCCGGCGGGCAGAAGCAACGGGTCGCGATCGCCCGAGCCCTCGCCCAATCGCCCGACATCATTCTCGCCGACGAACCGACCGGTAACCTGGACAGCAAGACCGGCGACGAAATCATGGCCATTTTCGACGGCCTGCACGCCGAAGGGCAAACCATCGTCGTCGTCACACACGAGGACCACATCGCCTCGCGCTGCAAGCGCGTCATCCGGCTAATGGACGGCCGAATCGTCCGCGATTCGATTACCGAACGCATGGAGAAGAGCCTGCCGCTGACCGACCTGGCCCCCCGCGTCGCCGCCTTGGAAGAGGTGGCCGTATGAACGGGGTGGCCGTGGTCAAAACGGTCATCCTGTTTCTCCCGACGCGGCTGGCGTCGGTCACCAACAACGTCGCCACCGCGTTCGTGCAAATCTGGGCCAACAAGATCCGGTCGTTGCTGACCGTCCTGGGCATCATCATCGCGGTCACCTCGATCATCACGGTGGTCTCGTTCGTGCGCGGCTTCGGTGAGTACTTCACCGATTTTCTGCGCGGCCTGGGCACGAACCTGATGGTGGTGTCGCCGGAGTGGAAGCGCGGACCGCGCGGCGAGTTTATCGGCCGGGCGAACATGTACCTGGAAGACATTCAGGCGGTCAACGCCCAGTGCCCGGCGATTCGGCGAACGACGCCGGTCATGTGGACCGGACCCTCCATCGAATACGGCCGGCAGAGAATTGCGCGCGTCGAAATGCGCTGCGCCAGCGAGCAATTTCAGGCCATTCGAAACTACTACGTCGACGCGGGCCGGTTCTTCGGGGCCATCGACGTCGAAAACGCCAACCAGGTGGCCATACTCGGGCGCGAGGTGCTTCGCAAACTGGAATGCGACGAGTCCATCGTCGGGGACTACGTGCTGATCGAAGGGCAGCGTTTCAAGGTGCTGGGACTCTTGGAGGCCAAGGGCCAGTTCATGGACGACAACCAAGACGAACTCGTCGTCATTCCCTGGACCGCGGGACTTAAGCTCTACCCGGATGAACGAAACTACATGGGGTTCTACGTGGAGGCCGACGGAGAGCAAAACGTCGCCGAGGCCGAAGCCCAGCTCACCCGCGTGCTCCGCCAGCGGCACAATCTCAAACCCGGACAGCCGCACGATTTCCGCGTGTTCAAACAGGATCAGATGCTCAAGGAATTCAACAAGGTCGAGCAAGTTGCCACCAGTATTCTGGGCGGCATCGTCAGTATTTCGCTCCTGGTCGGTGGGATCGGCATCATGAACGTGATGCTCGTCTCCGTGACCGAGCGCACACGGGAGATCGGCCTGCGCAAGAGCGTGGGTGCCCGTCGACGCGATATTCTCTCTCAGTTTCTCACCGAGGCCGTCGTGTTGAGCACGATCGGCGGGGCGATCGGCATCGGGCTGGGTTATGCAATCGGATTTGTGGCGTCGATGCACCCCGATATGGTGCAGGTGAAAGTGCCGCTGTGGTCTGTGGCGCTGGCGCTAGGCTTCAGCGCTGGAGTGGGCATCTTTTTCGGGATCATCCCCGCGTTCAAGGCCGCGATCCTCCATCCGATCGATGCGTTGCGTCACGAGTAGGACACTTCTGAACGATAGGCCAAGTGAAACGCGGCCTGGTACGCCCGTCTTTAGGACACTTGCGCGGCCTATCCTGCGTTGATCACACGCGGGAAGTGCGATACAATGTTTTGGATGCTCACGACAAAAAAACGGCTGCGCAAGACCATCCAGGATTTCATGAACCTGCCCGAGGGCACTCGTGCAGAGTTGATCGCTGGAGAGTTATTCATGAGCCCGTCTCCATTCGAGCGGCATCAACGGGTCGCCGACAGTCTGCAATTCCACCTTACGGGTCACGTGCGGTCGCAGAAACTGGGCCGCCTCTATTCTGCCCACTTGGACGTACACCTGCCGTCAGGCGACATCGTCGAACCCGACCTTTTTTTGTCGCAAAGTCCAATCGAATTATTGCCCAGGATTGGATCCGGGGTGCTCCTGATTTGATTATCGAAGTGCTCTTCGTATACGGCATAGAGCGCGACCGCATGATCAAGCCCGGCCTGTACGCGCGAAACGGAGTCGGCGAGTACTGGGTCGTGGACCCCGAAGAAGAGGCGATCGAGGTCTTCACTCTCCAGGCTCATCAATACGAACCAGTGGGCTATTTTCAGAAAGGTGACACGCTGGTATCATCGTTGTTCCCGCTTCTCCGGCTTCCCTTGTCCGACGTGTTCGAGGATCCGTTGGAGACGCCGCGACTCGCGTAGCCGAAGATGGGGTGAAAGCCAGTGCTCCATTAACCGATGGGGAAAAAACCAGGCCGGGTGGGGGTCGGCCTTCAACAGGATAGGTAAGCGGCGCAATAGAGTGTCGATATGAGCTTTCCAACTAGGTCCAGGCCGCGCAAGTCGGTTGACGACTTCATGAAGCTCCCCGAAGGCGTTCGGGCGGAACTTGTCACAGGAGAGATTCTCATGTCCCCGCCGCCGTTCGGGAGACACCAGGAGATCGTGACGAACTT
>Ga0187893_10000620_pt1 | contig 90609 bp, 96 predicted proteins | sample MA1701074metaG_FD_139574 | JGI IMG/M metagenome (GOLD analysis project Ga0187893, IMG submission 139574) | White microbial mat communities from a basaltic lava cave in the Kipuka Kanohina Cave System on the Island of Hawaii, USA - MA170107-4 metaG ... | reverse complement strand
GCGCAGCGCTAAACGTGACCCTGCGCCGAAATAGGGGCGCACGTCACAACTCGTCCATGAACTTCGCCATGCGCCGCCGGGTTGCCTGGTCCGGCAATCTCCCCGTGCCTGCGCCCATATTGTCAACCAGGTGCTTCGGCTTGCTGGTCGCGGGGATGACGCATGTCACCGCCGGGTGTGACAGGATGTATTTCAGGAAAAACTGCGCCCAAGAAGCGCAGTCGAACTCCGTTGTCCAGCGGGGAAGTTCGACTCCCCTGACCCGTGAGAACAGGCTCGCCTGCGCGAACGGCCGGTTGACGATAACCGCGGTGCCGGTGTCCCACGCCAGCGGTAGCACGGAGTCCTCGGCTTGCCTTTCGGAAATGGAGTAATTGAGCTGGACGAAGTCGTACTGCTTCGTCCGGATGATCCGCTGGAGATCGTCGTAAGCGCCCGAGTGGTAGTGGGTGATGCCGGTGTAGCGGATGCGCTGCGCCTGTTTCCACTCGGCGAGTGTTCTGGCGTGGTTCTTCCAGTCGAGCAGGTTATGGATCTGCATCAGGTCCATGCGCTCCACCCGCATCCGGCGAAACGATTCTTCCATCTGCCGCATCCCCGCTTCGCGGCCTGAGGCCCAGACCTTGGTCGCCATGAACAACTTCGGTCGCAGCCCCAGTTCCGCCGACAGATCGCCGACCACCCCCTCTGACGAGCCGTACATCGGCGAGCTGTCGATGAGGCTGCCGCCATTCTCCGCAAACAACCTGAGCACCTCTCTGAGCGGCTCGCGCTCGGCCCTGCTGCCGCTCACGTCGAAGGTCTGATACGTGCCCAGTCCCACTGCCGGCAAGAGTTCGCCGCTGCGGGGGATCGCGCGCCTGGACATCGCGGCGGAGTCTGCGGTCTCAGCGCGGCTCGGGCTGGGCGACCCCGTCCAGAGGCCCGCCAAGGCTGCCAACAGGGAACGTCGTCGTGGATTCATCGAGCGGGACTCGCCGCTTGGCCGAAAGGGCGGCTTTCAGCTGTTCCTGGCGACGTCCCAGCAGGAAGCCGGTGGTGGCCCAGAGCAGCGCAATCGGTACGGCCGCGAACGAGATTCCGGCGAAACTGACCCCGAGAATTCGCAGGCCCTCGAACAGCCAGCTGCTTACTGCGTCGCCGCCGCGGTAGACCACCGTATCGAGCACATTCTTGGCTTTGTACTTCTCTTCGCGCGTAAGCACGGTGAACAGGATCTCGCGCGCGGGCTTGCTGATGGCGTACTCACCGGCTCGGCGGATCGCGCCGAACACGATCAGCACTGCGAGCGTGGGGAAAATGCCCAGCGTGAAAAAACCGACGACCGCCACCGCCGGAAGCAACACCAGCGCCACGGTCACGCCGAACCTCCCGATCAGCCTGCCGACGATCAACATCTGCACGATCAGCGTCAGGCAATTGACTGCGAGGTCGATGGTGGCGAACAACGCGGTGCGCTCGCCAGAGTCGGAGATCGCTCCGGCAACGATATAGGCCTGTTGGAAGTACAGGAATGTGGAAAGCACCGTGTGCAGGATCACGTACAAGCCGATCCCCAACAGGTACTCCGAACGCAGCACAAGGGTGATGCCGGCAAGGATCCCGCCTCCCAGCGGATTGCCCGCAGCCGACTCACGCTTCTCGTGCACCCCGCCACCCGAGGTCCGGGCCGAAAGCCTCATGATGCACAGTACTGCGGCGAGCAGAAAACACGCCGACACCGGAAGCAGCCTGGCCGGCCCTGTGCCGGGAGCTACAAGCGCGACCAGCGCCGGTCCCACCAGAGCGCCGGCGCTGCCGCCGGCAGCGATGAACCCGTAGAGACGCCGGGCCTGTTCATTGCGGAACAGGTCGGCCATGAGGCTCCAGAACACCGACACTACGAACAGATTGAAGACACTTACCCAGATGAAGAACGCCTGCGCGGTTCGTGCCGGCGCAACCTCTCCTTGGAGCAGGAAGAAGAAGATCAGCAGATTGGCGGTGAAGAAGAGGTAAACGATCGGCAGAAGCTGGCGTCGAGGGAATCGGGACGAGAGCCAGCCGAAGACCGGAATCGCGGCGAGCATCGCCACGAAAGTCCCGCTGAAGACCCACTGCAGGTTCTCCGGTCCGCCCTGAATTCCCATCTCGTCGCGCACCGGACGGAGGATGTAGTAGCCGCAGAGCAGGCAGAAGAAGTATCCGAATGACCACAGCATTGCTGCTGCTTCGGAGGTCTCGACACGAACGATGCGGTTGAGCAGCCTCAGGGCGAGCGCCTTGTCCATGCCCGGATTCTACCCCGACCACGTTGCCCCTCGCGGATCTCGAGGCGCCACCCACGGACGCAACCCCTTGCGGAAGCACGAAATTTCAGTATCATGCGCGCGTGTTTTGCACGCAGTGGTTCGTGGGTATCGGTCTTGTCGGACGCAGTGCTCATTGTCCAGGCGTCTGGTCCTAGTTTTTCGAAGATATCAATACCAGTAATCAGTAAAGGAGTTGTTTGATGGCAACCGGCAGCGTCAAGTGGTTCAACGAGAGCAAGGGTTTCGGCTTCATTCGTCCGGACGACGGCGGTGAGGACGTGTTCGCCCATTTCTCCGCGATCAAGATGAACGGGTTCAAGACCCTCAAGGAAGGTCAGCGTGTTCGTTTTGAGATAACCACCGGCCCGAAAGGCAAGCAGGCTTCGAACATCGAAGCCGCCTGAGACTCCAGAATCCCGGACGAAGCCCGCGCAAGCGGGCTTTTTTTCTCTTGGCTGTCCCGAGAAGCCAAGAGGCTACGACTTCCGGGGATAAGAAAGCGAGGCATCAGGGAGAACTGGCTGATCTGGGGTCTCTGCATATCGCCGGATTTCGGGTTTCGACGCAGACCGTCGCCAAGGCCCCTGGATTCTGCCGCATAGCCCGTACTCTCCTGTTCCATGTTTGCTTTGCGCGGGTGATGTCCTGGGGTTCGCTTGTGCGTTGGAAAGCCTGCTAGAGTGTCCCGGCATATGACCATTACGCTCGAACACGTGCGAGCCGCCGCCGCGGCGATCGCCGGCAAGGTTGTCGAAACCCCCTGCATGCACTCGCGAACCCTGTCAGGGATTACTGGTGCGCAGATCTACCTCAAGTTCGAGAATCACCAGTTCACCGCTTCGTTCAAGGAGCGTGGAGCGCTCAACAAGCTTCTGTCGCTCGACCAGAGCAGCCGGGCGAAGGGCGTCATCGCGGTGTCGGCCGGCAACCACGCGCAAGGCGTTGCCTATCACGCAAAGCGTCTCGGGATCCCCGCGGTGATCGTGATGCCGCGCTTCACGCCGCACGTGAAGGTCCAGCACACCCGCAATTTCGGTGCCGAGGTGCTGCTGCATGGAGATAACTTCGACGACGCCAAGTCCCATGCGATGCGGGTCATGCGGGACCGGAGCCTAACTCTGGTCCACCCCTATGACGACGAGAAAGTGATTGCCGGGCAAGGCACGATAGCGCTGGAAATGCTCAGTGTTCATTCCGGGCTGGAGGTGCTGGTGGTTCCGGTCGGCGGTGGCGGGATGATTTCCGGAATGGCAATCGCGGCTAAAGCGATCAACCCCGGCATAGAGATCGTGGGTGCCGAGGCGGTGAGATTCCCTTCGATGTATTGCGCAGTCAAGGGCCAGAAACCGGAGTTCGGCGCCAGTACCATTGCCGAGGGGATCGCGGTCAAGGAACCAGGCCGGCTTGCGCTCGAAATCGTCCGCAACCTGGTTGACGAACTTCTGCTGGTGGACGAGGGCGATATCGAGGAAGCGATGCTGCTCCTGCTCGAGATCGAGAAAACCGTGGTCGAGGGCGCGGGGGGCGTGGGGCTTGCGACGGTCATGAAATACCGCGAACGTTTCGCCGGCCGAAAGGTGGGGCTGGTTCTGTGCGGAGGCAACATCGATCCCCTGACGCTCGCCGACATCATCGAGCGCGGCATGGTGCGCTCAGGGCGCTTGACCCGGCTTCAGGTGCAGTTGCGCGATCTGCCGGGCTCGCTTGCTTCAGTCACGCGAGTGCTGGCGGAGAACAATGCCAACATCGAGGAAGTCCACCACCAGCGGGCCTTTACCCGCCTGCCGGTGCAGAGCGCCGAGGTGGACTTCGTGCTGGAGACCCGCGGAATGGATCACGTCCAGCAGATCATCGCTGCTCTCAACGCGGCGGGCTACAAGGCGAGGCTGCACAACACCGACGATTAGCGCTAGTCATCAGGCGCGAGGCTCCAGGCGAAAGATTTCGATCGCTTCGAACTTTCTTGTCCCCGCGCCTGATAATCGTACGGGCTCTTGTTCCAGGCTTGTTCTTAAACCTCGCGCCTAGAGCCTCGGGCCCCGTACCTATCCTTTGAGCGCCCTGTCCAGGAACTCCAGCCGGTCCTGTCCCCAGAACAGTTCGCCGTTGTAAGCATAGGTCGGAGCGCCGAATACATCCTTGGCGATGGCTTCCTCGGTCAAACGGTCGTACAGCGCTTGGGTCTCAGGCTGCTTGGCGTTTGCCAGCAGCGTCTCGCCATCGAGGCCGGCAGATCTCGCAGCCTCGTTCAATTCCGACTCCTCGGCCATGTTGCGCTCTTCCGCCCAGCAGCCCTTGAGAATCGTGCCAGCCAGTTTGAGCGCCGCATCCTGGCTCAGCGAGCGCGCCGCCAGGATCATCCGCGAGGCAAGGACCGAGTAGTAGGGGAAGAACTTCGGCTGGATCACCATCGGCACGCCGAGATGCTTGTGCCACCGCTGCAGTTCGGCAAGCCGGTATTTCTGGCGCTGCGGCGCACGCTTCGCCAGTGGAAGCCCGCCGGATGCCGGAAAGATCCTTCCGAAGTCCACGGGCTTCGCGTCGATTCGCGCGGCGTGCTTCCTCGCGATCTGAACAAAGCGCTCGTGCCCGAGATAGGTCCAGGGAGACATCGGAGAAAAGTAGTAGTCGACTTTCTTGTCCATGCGCAGGCTCTATGTCCGCTGAATGGCCGAAACCGCGCGGAGAGTCTAACATCTGCAAGCTGGATTGCGGACGGCGAGCGCCGCTGACTGCCGCCCTGAATGCCGTGGAGAGGGAGAAACAGATCGTGATCGCCTGCCGTGCCTTGATCGCCGTCTTCGCATTGCCGCTGGCTTCGGCAGTCGGAGCCCAGGAAGTCGTCCTGAAATTGCACCATCCGCTGCCGACTTCTTCCACCGCGCATCAGAAAGTGCTTGCGCCCTGGTGCGAAAAGCTCGCGCGCGATTCCGGGGGACGGCTGCAATGCCAGATATATCCGTCGATGCAGCTGGGCGGCTCGGTGCCGCAGCTCTACGACCAGGTGAAGGACGGGGTGGTGGACGCGATCTGGACCATCCCCGGGTACGCCGCGGGACGCTTCCCCCGGTCGGAGGTGTTCGAGCTTCCGTTCATGATCCGCGGCGCGGAGGGTGCCAGCAGGGCGGTGTGGGACTATGTGCAGCAGTTCGCTGCGGAGGAGTTCGCCGACGTGAGACCGCTGGCGTTCCACGTGCATGCCGGCGGGGTGTTCCACATGGTAAGAAAGCCGATCGTGCGCGGCGCGGATCTGCGCGGGCAGAAAGTGCGTGCGCCCACCCGGCAGACCAACAAGCTGATCGCCGCTCTCGGGGCAACGCCGGTCGGCATGCCGGTGCCGCAGGTAGCCGAGGCGCTTTCCAAGGGCGTGATCGACGGGGCGCTGCTGCCGTATGAAGTGGTTCCCGCGATCAAGGCGGACGAGTTGACGCGGTTTCACAGCGAGCCCGATCCGTCGCAGCCGGTGATCTACACATCGGTCTTCATCCTCGCGATGAACAAGGCCAGATACGACAGCCTGCCTTCTGAACTGAAAAAAGTCATCGACGCCAACAGCGGCATCGAGCTCTCGGCGAGGATCGGGAGGATATTCGCGGAAGCGGAGACCGCCAACCGGCAGCGTCTGCCCGGCGACAGCATCAACGTCATACCGAACGAAACCGTCGAGCAGTGGCAGCAGGCTTCACAATCGGTGGTCGATGCCTGGGTGAAGGAGATCTCTGCCAGGGGCGGCGACGGCCCTGCTTTGCTGGAGAGCGCCAAGCGCCTGCTCGCCAGGTATGCTCGGTAAACCGGCCGCGGGTCAGGGGTTTCCCCACATCTCCCGAGCGGTGTCGACCACCAGGCGAAGTTTTGCCGCCTGGTTTTCGCGAGCGATCTCGTTGCCGTGCACAGTGCTGGAAAACCCGCACTGGGGGGACAGGCAGAGTTGTTCCATCGGAACAAAACGCGATGCGGCCTCGATGCGGCGCTGCAACTCGTCCTTCGACTCGAGTTCTCCGACCTTGGTGCTGACCAGCCCGAGCACCACGATCTTGCCTTTCGGCACGAAGCGCAGCGGCGAGAAATCTCCTGAGCGTGCGTCGTCGTACTCCAGGAAATAGCCGTCGACCGCAAGCTCGTTGAACAGCACTTCCGCCACCGGCTCGTAGCCGCCCTCGGCGGCCCAGGCGCTGCGGAAGTTGCCGCGGCACAGGTGCACGCACGCCGTCATTCCAGCGGGCCGGCCGGCGATCGCGGCATTGATCAGCCGTGCATAACGCCGCGGCAGTTCGTCAGGGTCGTCGCCCCGCTGGCGAGCGCCTTCGCGCATCTTCGGGTCGCACAGATAGGCGAGGTTGGTGTCGTCGAGCTGGACGTAGCGACAGCCGGCATCGCCGAGCGCTACGAGTTCCTCACGGTAACAGGCGGCGACGTCATCGTAGAAAGCCGGCTCCAGTTCCGGATACGCCTCCCTGCTGATCGCCTGGCGGCCGCCGCGGAAGTGCAGCATGGTGGGCGAAGGTATGGTCACCTTTGGCAGTCGTTTGGTCACAGACTTCAGGAAGTGGAAGTCGGCTACCTGGATCGGTCGCACGTGCCTGAGCTTTCGCGTGACGTGCATCACCGGCGGGGAAAAATCCACCTTTCCGGCCGCGCTTCGGAAGCTCACCGAGATTCCGCCCCTAGTCTCCACGCCCTCGAGCTGCTCGAGGAAGTCGACGTGGAAATAGGTCCGTCGAAACTCACCGTCGGTGACGCCCTGCAGCCCCAGGTCTTCCTGGAAGCGGACGATATCCCGGATCGCCGCATCCTCCGCCTTGCGCAGCTCGCTGCGGGACAGGTCGCCCTTCCGCTGCTTCTCGCGCGCTTCCAGCAGCGCCGGCGGGCGCAGGAAGCTGCCGACGTGGTCGGCGCGGAAGGGCGGTGCGGTGCGGGCGGTCATGCCGGGTCTCCTCCAGGTTCCGGGCAGAAGTCTAGCAGTTTGCTTTTTCCGCACGCATTGCGGCCCATGGATTTCGCTCGCAGGAGGAGAGCGACGGGGTGAGGTGGGCCTGCTAACATCGCGGCGCAGAGGAACCGGCGCATGTCCGGAGGAAGATAAGACTGACTCATGGACCTCTCGATCGTTTCACTGGGAGCGCTTCTCGCGGCGATCCTGATCGGCAGCTTCACCGCGGTCAATGTCGGCCTGGTGTCGGTGGCGCTGGCTTTCCTGGTGGGTGTTGCTCTCGGCGACATGAAGACCGGTGCGGTCGTGGCGGGATTCCCGTCCAGCCTGTTCCTGACCCTGCTTGGAGTGACTTTCCTGTTCTCGCAGGCCAGGACGAACGGAACGCTGGAGCGGGTCGCTGCGGCTGCGACCCGGCTCGCGCGCGGGCGTGCGGGAATGATCCCGGTGATCTTCTTTGCGCTGGCTCTGGTGTTCGCCTCTATCGGCCCGGGAAATATCGCCACCACCGCTCTGCTGGCGCCGATCGCGATGGCGGCGGCGGGCCGTGCTGCAGTGCCCGCATTCCTGATGGCGATAATGGTCTGCACCGGCGCCAACGCCGGGGCGCTGTCTCCGTTCGCTCCCACCGGGATCATCGCCAACGACCTGATGGCGAAGATCGGGCTGGAAGGTGTTGCCTGGCGCAACTACTTCAATTCGCTGGTCGCACAATCGTTTGTCGGAATCGCCGGGTATCTGCTGTTTGGCGGCGTGCGTCTGCTGGCCTCGGGCGCGACCGTCTCTGCGCCCGAGCCGCGCCCGGCGAGCGCCGCGCTCGATGGAAGGCAGAAGCTGACTCTTGCGGCGATCGGCGGGCTCGTCGCGGCGGTCCTCGTTTTCAAGGTCGACGTGATGATCGGCGCCTTCATCGCCGCGACGCTCCTGTCGCTTTGCGGAGCGGCGGACGAGAAGGCCGCGTTCAGGGAGATGCCGTGGACCGTCATCGTGATGGTCTGCGGCATGACGGTGCTGATCGTGGTGGTGGACAAGGTCGGCGGGCTGGATCTCTTCACGGGAATGCTGGCGAAGGTCTCGGATGGGACGACGGTGACCGGTGTGATCGCCTTCGTCACCGGGGTGATCTCGGTCTACAGCAGTTCGTCTGCGGTGGTGCTGCCGACTTTCCTGCCGATGATTCCCGGGCTGATCGCAAAACTGGGCGGAGGCGATCCGATCGCGATTGCCGCTTCGATCAATGTCGGCGCCCACCTGGTGGACATCTCGCCGCTGTCCACGCTGGGCGCGCTGTGCATCGCCAACACCGCGCTCGACGTGGATCGCAAGCGCCTGTTCAACCAGATGCTGGCGTGGGGGCTGTCGATGGCGGTTGTGGGTGCCCTGGTCTGCTATCTGTTCTTTGGTGTTTTCTGAGCGGCGTCGCTATCGCGTTCGAGCCGGGGGCGAAGCTGTATAGAGTCTTATGGCATCTCCCAAAGACAGTTGGCTGACCGACCGCCAGTTCTCACGGATCACCCGCGCTCTCCCTGGGTCTATGCGGCCGACGGGAAACAGGCCGGGCCGAGCGGCTCGAAGCTCTTGTAGGTCAGGATGAATTCCTGGTGGCCCAGCTCTTCGGATTTGGTTTTCTCGCCGTTGGCCACCCGCAGGATCAGGTCGTAGATTTCGCGGCCGACTTCATCCAGCGTGGCCTTGCCTTCGAGGATGCGGCCGGCGTCGACGTCCATGTCTTCCGACATGCGCTTGTAGGTGTCCGGGTTGGCGCAGACTTTGATGACCGGAGAAATCGCCGAGCCGACGACCGAGCCGCGCCCGGTGGAGAACAGCGACAGGTGGCTGCCGCAGGCCATCAGCTCGGCGATCTCGGCGTTGTCGCTGATGTTGGGGAAGCCAAACTTGGGTTCGCCGTCCGGGACGACGTCCAGGAGGTATAACCCGCCGCGGATCGGCACGTCGCCCGGCTTGATGATCCCGGAGATGGCCGATTGGCCGGACTTCGCGTAGGCCCCCAGCGACTTCTCCTCGATCGTGGTCAGGCCGCCATCGGCGTTGCCCGGGCCGATGCTGGCGTGGCCGTAGGCGGCGTAGTACTTGGCCGCCTTGGCTACCGTCTTGACGATTTCCTCCCCGAGCACCGGGTTCTCGGCGCGCTCCGCCATCCAGTGTTCCATTCCGATCAGCTCCCCGGTTTCCTCGAAGATGCAGGTCGCGTTCTTCTCCACCAGGAAGTCGAAGGCACGGCCCATTGCGGGGTTCGCAGTCAACCCGCTGGTCGCATCCGACCCGCCACAGATCGTGCCGACGATGAGGTCGTCGATGCCCATCGGCGCCCGCGGGGTGTTCTCCAGTTGCCTCAGTGTCTGTTCCACCCAGGTCTTGCCCTCGGCCACCGACTTGCGAGTCCCGCCGGTATCCTGGATGACGACGAGCTTGGTAGGGCGGCCGGACCTGCGCACGGCTTCGAGCAGTTTGCCCTTGTTGAACCCCTCGCAGCCGAGCGAGACCAGCAGCACCGCGCCCACGTTGGGGTGGGTGCACAGCCGCTCCATCATCTTGTAGGAGTAGGGATTGGGAAAGCAGCCGGGAAAACCGATCAGGTGTACGCCCTGCTCGCGATACGGATAGACGATCTCGCGGGAAACATGATGCGCGCACTCGACCAGGTAGCCGACTACGATCGTGTTGCGGATGCCCTTGCGTCCGTCGGGGCGCAGATAAGCCTGGATGGACATCAGTGCGACTCCTCGAAGAACTCGTGGCCTTCGTCGAGCGTATAGGTCGGGATGTAGTCGCTCGCCACGTTGTGGATGTGCATGTACTCGCCCGGTGAGATGTTCTGGGTTGCCACGCCGATCGGCGCGCCGTACTTCACCAGTTTCTCACCTTTCGCCACCGGTTTGAACGCAAACTTGTGGCCGGTGAGGATCTTCGCTCTGAGGGTCACCTGCCCGCCCACGACTTCGAGCCGGGTACCCTCCGCGAGGTCGGTCTTGGCGATGGCAACGTTGTCGCCGGGCGCGAGCACCATGACCCGGGGATCGGTGTTGGCTGCAGGAGCGCTCATCGCTGATTCCCTACTTTCCGAGCTTGGACACTTTTACGTTCGCGTCCTTGCGTTTGGCAACTCCCGGCTGGAGCTTGGTTCCCAGCCCGGCACCCTTCGGCGCGGTGATGCAGCCATCCTTGACCGGCGGCAGCTGGGTCACCAGTTGGCCGTACCAGTCATAGTAGAACGCCCGAACCATCTCCTGTACCAGCGTATTGGGGCAGTTCATCGACAGATGCACCGAAGCGGTCAGGAGGATCGGGCCGGTGCAATCGTGCGGCGCCACCGGCAGGGCATAGGCTTCGGCCATCGTCGCGATCTTCTTCGACTCTGACAGACCGCCGGTCCAGCCAACGTCGAGCATGCACACCGAGACCGCCCGCTTCTCGAATAACTCGCGGAAGCCCCAGCGGGTGCCGAGCGTCTCGGATGCGGTAACCCAGACGTCGGTGCGGTGCGCGTAATCGGCTAGCGCGTCCAGGTTGTTCATCTTCACCGGGTCCTCGTACCAGAAGGGGTCGAACTGCTCGAGTGCCTTGGCGATGCGGATCGCCGCCGGAAGCTGCCACATGGAGTGGAATTCGACATGAATGTCCATCTTGTCGCCGACGGCCTTCCTGATCTGCTCGAACGGCTTCAGGGCCTTCTTGAGGTCGGCGTTGGAGATGTAGGTTCCGTTCGAGGCCTCGGCGGCTTCGTCGAACGGCCAGATCTTCATCCCGCCGATTTTCATCTCGAGCAGCGACTTCGCCAGTTCGCCGGCGTCGGTCTTGAATGCCAGCAGATCCTCGTAAGGCCGGCTCTTCTTGTCCACCTTCGCCGGCAGCCCGAAGTTCGCCGTGCCCTGAACCGGTTTCGCGCGCACGTACTGGTAGCCGGCGCAGGTGTTGTACACGCGCACCCTTTCGTGAGAGGCGCCGCCGAGCAGCTGGTAGATCGGCTGCCCGGTGGCCTGGCCGAAGATGTCCCACAGCGCGATGTCGATCGCCGACATCGCCCGCATCTCGACCCCGACGCTGTTGAAGCCGAGATAGGTGTTGAGGAAGTTGCGGGAGATCCTGTCGATCTCCAGCGGATTGCGGCCCAGCAGGTAGGGCGCGCAGGTCTGGTGGACCTGCTCGATCACCGGTGCGACCGCGTAGAACGTCTCGCCCAGGCCGACGATGCCTTCGTCGGTGTGCACCTGCACCCAGAGGAGGTTGGGGAACTCCTCCAGGTTGATGGTCTCGATCGCCGTGATCTTCATGTGCTCCTCGCGTTCATTGGTCTCTTGGAGGCCTGTCGTCTCGGGCGCTGCCGGGCCTGCATTCTAGGTCGCCCGCGCTGCCAGGCGCTCTGGTCATAGGGGAGGCAGGGTGGTAGCCTTACTCATTATAAGCTAAGCAACTAATTTGCCGGCCATGCTGCGCGAGGACCTGTCCCGCAACTTCGGGTTTCTGATCCATGACGTCGCGCGCCTGCTGCGCACGACCTTCGACCGCCGCGTGAAGTCGCTCGGCCTGACGCGCTCGCAGTGGTGGGTGCTGCTGCATCTGTTCCGCAACGACGGCGTCACGCAGGCAGAACTCGCGGATACCCTGGAGATCGAGCGCCCGACTCTCGGCCGCCTGCTCGACCGTCTGCAAGCTAAAGGCTGGGTGCGACGCACGGAAGACGCCCGGGACCGCCGGGCCAAGCGCATCCATCTGACCGAAGAGGTCGAGCCGCTGTTGAAGACAATGCGCGTGATCGCGGCCGAAGTGCGTCGCGATGCGCTGGCCGGGTTGTCGGCAGAACAGCAGCAGCTGTTCGTCGACATCCTCCTCACGGTCAGGGCGAACCTCGCCACCGGCGACAACGGCTCACCGCGCAACGGCAGGCGGGCCCGGGTCCGCCAGCCATGAGCGGGTATCCGGCCGGAGCGATCGTTGCCGTGGGCCGTGCCGCCCGGGTGCTGGTGCTCCTGGCGCTGCCGCTCGCTGTGGTGCTGGCCGCCCTGTATGTCTACGCCCGCGGAGGCCACCAGGTCGAAACCGAGAATGCCTATGTCAAGGCCGACATCATCACGGTCAGCGCCGAGGTCTCGGGGCGCGTGGTCGAGGTGGAAATAGACGACGACCAGCCGGTCTCGAAGGCAGATGCACTGTTTCGCATCGATGCCACGCCGTTCGAGATCGCGCAGGCGCGCGCAAGGGCGCAGATGGACGTGGTACGCACCGAAGTGCAATCGCTGCGTGCGGATTACCGCGCCACGGTGCTCGAGCGCGATGAGGCGCGCGAGCGAATCGCTTTTCTTGCGCGCCAGGTGGAACGGCTGGTCGACCTGCGGCAGCGCGGGATGGTTCGCGCCGACATGTTCGACGAGGCGCAGCACAACCTGCAGGTGGCTCGCATGCGCCTGGCCAGCGTGGAGGAGCGTATCAACCGTGTGCTCGCCGGCCTGAACGGCGACCCGAACCTTCCGGCGGAGCGGCATCCGCGCTACGCCGAGGCGCGCGCCGCCTACGACGAGGCCGCAGTCGACATCGCCCGAACGCTGGTGCGAGCGCCAGCGGCCGGGGTGGTCAGCAACATGAAGCTGCAGCCGGGCGAACATGTGCAGCGCGGCGCCCCGGTGTTCAGCATCATCGTCGGCGGGCCGGTGTGGATAGAGGCCAACTACAAGGAAACCCAGCTTACGCACCTGCGCGCCGGCCAGCACGCGACCGTGGTCGCGGATGCTTATCCCGATGCCGTCTGGCAAGGCAGGGTGCAGACGATTGCGCCGGCCACCGGCGCCGAATTCGCCCTGTTGCCGCCACAGAACGCCTCCGGGAACTGGGTCAAGGTCGTGCAGCGCGTCCCGGTGAAGATCGAGGTCGATCCGTCCGCCGGGCAATCCTTGCTGCGTGCCGGAATGACGGTCACCGTCGTGGTGGACACCGGCCATAGCCGCGGACTGCCGCGCTTCGTCCAGAGAATGGTCGATAACGGCTATCTGCCGCGCTTCCTGCAGCCGCATCCGGCGCTCGCGCAAGTCGAGAAGTGAGCGCGTCCGCCACGCACACTCCGCGGCACCCGGCGCTTATCACCATCTCCGTGGTGCTGGCTTCGCTGCTCTACTCGATGGACTGGACGATCGCAGCGGTCGCCCTGCCGCACATGCAGGGTACATTCTCCGCCACGCAGGACCAGATCGCCTGGGTCATCACCTCGTACATCGTGGCCTCTGCGATCATGATTCCCACCGCCGGCTGGCTGAGCGCGCGCTTCGGGAGAAAGCGTGTCTTCGTACTGGCGGTGTTCGGCTTCACCGCGGCCTCGGTGATGTGCGGTGCCGCCCATTCGCTGACGGTGGAAGTGCTGGCACGCATCCTCCAGGGGATGAGCGGCGCCTTTCTCATTCCGCTCTCGCACGCGATCATCCTCGACACCTATCCGCCCGAGGAGCACGGCAAGGCGATGGCGCTCTGGGGCACCGGGTCTGTGTTCGGTGCGGTCATCGGGCCGACGGTCGGCGGTTATGTCACCGAGTATCTGTCCTGGCCGTTCATCTTCTACATCAACGTTCCGTTCGGGCTGCTCGCGCTCGTGGGCGCGCTCGCTTTCGTTCCCGAGACCGAGATCAATCCGCGGCGTCGCCTCGATTGGTTCGGTTTCCTGACGCTGGCACTGGGAATCGGCGCGCTGCAGATGATGCTGGACCGCGGCCAGCGGCTCGACTGGTTCGAGTCGGGCGAGATCATCATCGAGGCGTGCGTGTGCGCTCTCGGACTGTACCTGTTCGTGGTGCATACCCTGACAGCCCGCGACCCGTTTCTCGATCCGCGGCTGATCGCGGAGCGCAATTTCTTCCTGAGCCTGGTCCTCATCGCCTTTTACGGATTTCTCACCGTTCCGGTGATGGTGCTGATGCCCGCTTTTCTCGAGCATCTGCGCGGCTACTCGATCGACATGGTCGGCCTTCTGCAGTCTCCGCGCGGCCTCGGCATTCTTGCAGCGCTTTTCATCAGCGGGCGCATCACCGGCAAGGTCGATCCACGTGCACTGATCGGGACCGGACTGGCATTGCTGGCGTGGTCCTCCTGGGAAATGTCCTGCTGGACTTCGGAGGTGGGCGAGTGGCCCATCGTCTGGACCGGTCTGATACAGGGCTTCGGCGCGGGCGTCATGCTGGTCCCGATCCAGGTTATCGCCTTTCCGCTGCTGGCGCCTCACAAGCGGACAGAGGCGACAGCGGTGTTCAATCTGATTCGCAGCGTATGCAGCAGCGTGGGTGTTTCCATCACGCTCACCTTGTTTGTCCGGGCCAGCGCGACCTCACGCGCGCAGATGGTCGAGCATGTGACGCCCTACAGTGAAGCCCTGCGCATTGAAGCCAACGGCGGCTTCAGCATGAGCAGCCAGTTCGGGCTGGCAGTCATCGAGCGCGAGATCGACCTGCAGGCGGCGATGATGGGCTACACGGCCGATTTCCTCTTCCTCGCCGTGGCCGCGCTGCTGGCGCTTCCGCTGCTGCTGTTCGTAGGTCGCACGCCGCGGGTGCCGCGCACGCCGGACCGCGAAGCCGAACGGACTGCGGACACGGTGCTGATCGGCGAGTAGGCGACGGGCAGCGCTTGTTCCGGTGTCCGACAGGGTTGGCCGCTCGTTGAGCGGCTGTTAGCATGCTGCACTTCGCCCTGTGGGAGCCGGCGTGAACGCCCTGAGTCGTCCGATTCGCCCGAGACGCAGCCTGCTGTTCGTGCCGGGGCTGCGGCCCGACCGCTTCGAGAAGGCGCTCGAGGCGGGCGCCGACATAGTCTGCGTGGACCTGGAGGACGCGGTAACCGGCGACAGAAAGGCGGAGGCGCGGACGCTGACGCTGCCGCTTTTCAAGGACCGGAAGCGGCCTGACATCGAGCTGATGGTGCGCATAAACGGGCTGTCCACGCCGGACGGATTGAAGGACCTGACGGCGATCCTCGAATCTGCCTCGCCACCGCCCTCGATCATGATCCCGAAGATCCGCTCGGCGGAGGAAGTCCAGCTCGTCGACGCCTTGCTGTCGACCGGACCGGCCCGCGAGACCCGCTTCTGCGTGATCATCGAAACCAATCAGGGGCTCGACCGCGCGCAACAGATTGCCGCGGCAAGTCCCCGCATCGACTCGATGATCCTCGGCGCGGTCGACATGTCCGCCGATCTGCGCTGCCACAAGGCCTGGGAGCCTCTGTTGTACACGCGCTCGCGCCTGGTGCATGCGGCCGCCTCCGCCGGCATCGACCTGCTTGACGTCCCTTTCCTCAACCTGGAGGACCAGGAGGGACTTCGGGATGAGGCGAAACGCTGCGCTGCGCTCGGATTCACCGGCAAAGCATCGATCCACCCGAAGCAGTTGCCGATCATTCATGAAGCTTTTACGCCAGACGCCCCGACAATCGAGAAGGCAAAAAGGGTCTGCGCCGCCTTCCAACAGGACAAGACCGGGCTGGTGGTGGTGGACGGGGAGCTGATAGAGCTGCCGGTGGTGAGATCGATGTATCGCGTGCTCGCGATTGCCGAAAAGATAGAGGCGCGGAACGCGCGAGGCGCGGGATAGTCGAGCCCCCGACGGCACTATCGCTGCGACCGGTCACGATCTTCACGACAATCATTCGTTGCATATGGCCGCATCCTCGTTGAAAGCGGTTCTCTACGCGCTGGGCGCCAATAGCGGCATCTTCGTTGCCAAGGGCGCGGCTGCGGCCTACACCGGGTCGAGCGCGATGCTGGCCGAGGCGATCCACTCGGCCGCGGATGCCGGTAACCAGGTCCTCCTGTTGCTGGGAATCAGGGAGGCTGATCGCCCGCCGGACAGCGAACACCCGCTGGGCTACGGCAAGGTGGCCTATTTCTGGGCCTTCCTGGTTGCTGTCCTGCTATTCACCCTGGGCGGCCTGTTTTCGGTGTACGAGGGCTGGCACAAGCTCGCGCACCCGGAGGCGATGACCAGCCCCTGGATCGCGATCGGCGTCCTGGCAGTGGCGATCGTGCTGGAGCTGTTCTCGCTCTGGGGCTGCATTGTCGAGATTCGAAAGGTCTCCGGCGGGCGGACGCTGTGGCAGTTCTTCCGCAGTTCACGCAACAGCGAGCTGATCGTCGTGCTGGGCGAGGACATTGCCGCGCTGGCCGGCCTGGTGATCGCGCTGGGTGCGGTGGCCCTCGCGCTCGTCACCGCCAATCCGATGTTCGATGCGCTGGGCAGCATCGCAGTGGGGCTGCTCCTGATCATCGTTGCGGTTCTGCTGTCGATAGAGATCAAGGGGCTGATCACCGGCCAGAGCGCCGAACCGCACGTGGAGGCCGAGATCCGCCGTTTCCTCGACAGCCAGGCGGAAATCGACCGGGTCTATAGCGTCATCACCATGCAATTCGGCGCGCAGATCATGGTTGCGGTCAAGGCGCGGATGATGGAAAGTCAGGATGCCCAGCGGCTGATCGCCAGCGTCAATGATCTCGAAGCCGAGATCAGGAAGCGTTATCCGGCGGTGCGCTGGATGTTCTTCGAGCCGGACCTTGAGGACTGAGCGCCCACTTGCTCCCGGCGCTCTCCTGCAAACGGGCCGAAACGCGAGTCAGCATTCACAAGGAGGAACTCATGAGCAGACGAGTGAAGAACAAGCTATGCCTGGTGGCGGTCGCCATCATCGCCACCCTGACAGCGGGATGTGACGGGGGACCGGGCGAATCGGAGTTCGTGGCCGCCTGCCTGAAAGAAGGCGAGGGGGGCGCCAACAAAGCGCTACGCAGGGAAATGGGTGTCAAGAGTGAAACATTCTGCGAGTGTGCGGCGAAAGTAGCCGGATCCACCCTGTCCGCCGACGCCCAGCGGGCGATGATTCTGGACATGGAAGGCAAGCAGCATGAGGCACGGTTGATTTCCTCGAAAATGAGCGAGTCCGAGCAGATGGCCTTCATGAAGGGCTCGATGGAAGTCTTTGAAAAATGCGCTGGAGAAGGGGCTCAGAAGTGAGTACCGAGGCGAAGGAAGTAACGGAGGTGAGCGGGGTCAGACGTGAACGCCACCGATTCGCGGGAGGCCGGCAGATACGCTCGGACGAGTACCGAGCGTTACGAACGAGTCTCGATGCTTCTGACGAGACCGATGCAAGTTAACGCACAGGCGACCGAAATCAACCCCACCAGCCAGTAGCGCGTCAACTGACCGTTCGGCCCGTGGCCGATCAGGTAGCCGCTGGAGAGCGACGCCAGGCTCAGCGCCAACTGCTGGATCGCGGTGTTGAAGCTCATGAAACCACCGCGCACCTTGGGCTGCGCTGCCGAGGTGACCAGCGCCATTGCCGGCACGAAACGCCCCGAGACGAAAACCATGAACAGCACCGACGAACCAATCGCCAGCCACACCGGAACCGGCGGCAGGTTGGTGGTGATGAGCAACGGCGCGATCGAGATGGCGGCGATGACGGTGAACATCTGCTTCTTGCCGTGCCGGTCGGTCAGCCTGCCTATCAACCGCGAAGTAAAGACCGACGCCAACCCTCCGAAGAAGTACAGCCACGGCAGATCCGTTTCCTTGAGGTGGACGTTGGCTACCATGTAAGGCGCGATGAACGGGATCACCGAAAAGCCGCCGAAGATCAGCAGAGAAATGAACGCGAGAGCATGCCGGTGATTGGTGTCGGCGAATACCGCCCGGACAAGCCCGAATGGATTCTGCGAGCGGGCATGCTCGACATGACCGCGAACCGACGGAACGGTCTTCGCTGCTGCGATGAGAATGAGCGCGGCGATGCCGCAGACGAAGAAGAACGGCGCCCGCCAGTCCCACAGATTGGCGAGAGACAATCCGAGCGGCACGCCGAACACCGCGGAGACCGGAAAAGCGATCATGAGGGTGCCCAGCGCGCTGCCGCGCCGGGAATCCGGGATCGTGTCGCCGATGATCGAGTACACCGCCGCGTTGAGCACGCCGCCGAACGCGCCGGCCGCCGCCCTCGCCGCCAGCAGCCACTGGTAGTTCGGGGCGAGCGCACAGAGCAGCGTGGAAATCGCGAATCCCGCGTACAGGAACAGCAGTGCCCGCCTGCGGTCGAAGCGGTCGATGTAGAAGGCGCACAACAGCGCCGTGACCGCCGCGGTGAACGTGTAGGCAGACACCAGGACCCCGAACTGCCTCGCGTCGATGTCCCACAGGCGCATCAACTGCGGTCCGAGAGGCATCAGCACCATGAAGTCCAGGATGTGGGTGAACTGGATCCCGGCAAGAACGACGAGAAGTCCCGCCTCACCCCCGGAGGGCGAGGAAGAGGTCATGTGACTTCCTCTCCACGCGCATCGCGCGTGGAGAGAGCGAAGGCGTCCGCCAGTAGTTCGTATGATCTGAGCCGGCTGCCGTAGTCGCCGGTTATGGTGATGACCATCAGCTCGTCGGCGCCGAAGGCGGCCATGATCTCCAGTAGGCGCGCTTTGACCCTGCCCGGCGTGCCGATCACCGCCCGGGCGCGCTCGCGGCGGATAATCTCCCGTTCCCTCTCCGAATAGGGATAGGCCAGTGACTCTTCGGTTGTGGCAACCACTGCTTCGCGCCCGGTCGCCATCAGCAGCCGCCGGTGATCGATCGCCGCCGCGAGGCGCTCGGCCTGGACTTCGGATTCGGCGCAGATCGCCAGCACGCACACCATGGAATACGGAGCGGGGTCGCGCAGCGAAGCACGGAAGTCCGCGCGGTAGGCGCGGCTCACGGCATCGCCCCCGGCGGCGCTGATGAAATGCGCGAAGGCAAAGCGCAGGCCGAGATAGGCGGCGAGCGCGCCGGAGTAGTCGGACGATCCCAGCAGCCATATCTCCGGCGAGGTTTTCCCGGCGGGCATCGCCCGTACCGGCCGGTACGGGTGATCGTCGGGCAGTGCGTCGTCCAGCCATCCGACCAGCTCGATTACCTGCCGCGGGAAGGCATCCATGTCCTCGAACGCGCGAGCATTGATCGCCTTCGCCGTCAGCATATCGCCGCCGGGAGCCCGGCCGATGCCGAGATCCACGCGCCCCGGCAAAAGCGCCTCGTGCATGCGAAAGACCTCGGCGACCTTCAGCGCGCTGTAGTAAGGCAGCAGCACGCCCCCGGTGCCCACCCGGATACGCGAGGTCGCGGCGCCGATCGCGCCGAGCAGTATTTCGGGCGCGGGATCGGCCAGGCCGCGCATGTTGTGATGCTCGGCGAGCCAGTAGCGGTGATAGCCGAGTCGCTCGGCCGCCCGCGCCAGTTTCACCGTCTCGCGTACGGCGTCGGCAGGCGCATGCCCGCTGATGATCGGCGACTGGTCCAGTATCGACAACTTCATCCGCGATTCACTTGGCGGACGCCATGAGGGCCCGCGCTGCCGCCGAGCGGCGTGTCTGTGCCAGCCAGAGAACGGCGAGGCCGGTGATCGCCAGCAGCGGCAGGGCGGAATAGTTCAGCAGATTCCACCCGAACCGGTACAGGATCGCGCCCGACATCAGGGAGGAGGTCGACATCGTCAGATAGATCAGCAGGTCGTTCAGGCCCTGGGTCTTGGCTTTTTCCGCCGGCGAATAGACCTCGGTGAGCAGAGTCGTCCCGCCGACGAAAAGGAAACACCAGCCCACCCCGATCAGGACCATTGACAGCCAGAAGTTCAGAACTGCGATCCCTGACACAGCCACCCAGATGGCCGCGAGCTTCAGCAGCACCCCGGCGAACATGATGGGAAGCGCGCCGAAACGGGAGATCAGCCAGCCGGTGACGAAAGCCGGAGCGAACATCGCCACGATGTGCCATTCGATCACCAGGACCTGCGCCCCGTAGGCGTGACCGCAGAACTGCATGGCCAGCGGTGCGGCGGCCATCAAGAGGTTCATCACGCCATAGGCGGCGATCCCGCCGAGCGCGGCAACGATGAACGCCGGCTGACGCATGATCGAGACGATCGGGCGCTGCTCGCCGCTGCGCTCTTCCTCTGAGGGCGTCGGCATGTGAAGCTGGCGCAGGATCAGCATCGCCGTACCCGCCAGCGCGACCAGCGAGAGGAACGAGCCCAGGAAAAGCGGCCCGAGAAGTTCCCGCGTCAGCTTGCTGCTCTCCGGGCCGAGGACGCCGCCGACGATTCCCCCGGCGAGAACCAGTGAAATCGCCTTGCTCTTGAAATCGACTGATGCCGCGTCCGCGGCGGCGAAGCGATAGAAACCGCCGGTGCCGTTGTATACGCCGGATACGGCGGTCGCCGCGCACAAGAGCCAGAACTCGTGCAGCCAGATTGCCGCAGCAGCCAGCAGTGCGCCGGATACCCCGAACAGGCAGCCGAGCAGGAAACCGGCGCGGCGTCCCCGCCGCTTCATGAAGTGCGACATCGGCAGCGTCGCCACGCCCGCGCCGACGATGTAGGCGGTTGCCGGCAGGGTCACCAGGAGCTTGTTGCCGGCGAGCGCGTCGGCAGCGAGCGTGCCGATCGAGATCATCATCACGTTGTTCATCACCAGCAGCGCCTGGCACGCCGACAGCGCGACCACGTTCCTGCGACCTTGATCCATCGTCACTTCAGACGAATGTCCACTGCGTGAAATACGTTGGATCCGGAGTTGGTCAGCGAAAGGCTCCGTTCGGTCTGCCGCCAGTGATGCCCGGCGCGCGGCATCTCGACGACTTTTCCATCGAGCTCGACCTTCCCGCCCGACACCGACACCAGCATCCCGCAGGGGGCGTGCAGCTCGGTGGATTCGCCGGGGTGCAGGATGATCCGGGCTACGAACACACGGCCATTCTCGACAACGAATGTCTGGTTGCGAGCTTCGCCGCGCGCCGGCGCGGGCCCGCAACCGCTCAGGATCTCGGTGTCGGTCACGCGATACGCCTGCGAGTCGCTGTTCGAGACGCGATGGGCTTTCGGTTTCTCGGCATAGCCGATGAAGTAGGTCTCGCGGATGGCGCGCCATCCGCGCCTCGAAGGCTCCTTGCCCCAGTCCTGCGCGATAGTCTCGGCTGGCGAGATGTTGACGAACACGCCGTCGTTGGTGTGCCAGTGATAGCGGCCTTCGTATCCCGGCGGCAGGTCCACGTCGAAGTGTCGAACATGAACGTTCTCGAACTTCAGCGCGTGTCTCGGCTCCTGCTCGATCGGCACCGGCTCTTCGGCGCACGCGAGGAAGGGCAATGCGCACAGCAGCGACAGCAGCAACGGCATGCCTCTCATGACTCCCCCGGGTGTTGTTGGTGTGCATGCGACAAGGCGTCCGGCACTTTACCAGAAAGCCGACTTCGAGAGGGTGAAAATGCTATGCTAGTCAAAAGCTTATAATGCATGCCGAAGACTCGCGGAACTCCGCTGCGCCGCCGGCGTCAACACGCTGTCGGGCGCAAAGGCCCGGCTATCTCCTGGCAGGCTCGCGGCCTTCGGGCCGCGGGCGAACTCGCGAAATCGTCCAACCGAACCGACTGCGCTGCGAGTGGCGGAACCGCTTGCGGCGTGGACTCGCTGGAGGAACCACAAGCATGCCCCGCATGACAAGACCGACCGTTGCGCTCTTCAGCTGCCTGGCTTGCCACTCGGTTCTCGCCGACGAGGTGGTGCTTCGCAACGGCGATCGCGTAAACGGGGAGATCGTGCACCTGAAAGCCGGCAAGCTGCTGGTCAGGACCGAGTATGCCGGCGACGTGCGCATTGGCTGGTCGCGGGTGGCGACGCTGTCCACCGAGGCGCCGGTCTATGTCCTTCTTGACGAAGCCAATCGCGTGCAGGCGGTGCTTGGACAGTCCGAATCCGGCAGCGCGACCCTGTCCGGCGGCGACTGGCTGGATACCGGTCCGCTGCCGCTGGAACGCATCAGCGGCATGACGCGCACTCCCGAGCCGCCTGTCAGGGTCAGTGGACGCATCAACGTCGGCGCCTCGACCACCTCGGGCAACACCGAGACCGAGAAACTCCACGCCGATGCCGAGGTGGTCGCGCGCTCGGTCAAGAACCGCTTTACCATCGGCGGCGCGATCAACAAGGCGGAGGATCGTGACGTGCAGACCGAATCCAACTGGATCGCCTATCTGAAGTACGATCACTTCATCAACAAGAAGTGGTACGCGTATTCGAACGCCGACATGGAGAGCGACGAGTTCAAGGACATCAATCTGCGCACCACGCTCGGCGTCGGTACCGGCTACCAGTTCTTCGAAACCCAGGTGACCAACCTGTCGGTAGAGGCCGGCGTCAACTATGTCAACACCGACTTCGATGTCGCAGTCGACGAGAATTACCCGGCCGGCCGCCTGGCGCTGAACTTCGATCACTACCTGTTCGGCTCCAGGACGCAGTTTTTCCATCGCAACGAGGGTTTCTTCGCGCTCGACGGTTCCGACAACCTGTTCGTGCGCACGCAGACCGGGCTGCGCTGGCCGGTGATCGAGCGTCTTTCGGCCACCGCGCAATACAATCTCGACTGGGATGACAACCCCGCCGCGGGAAGAGCGAGCACCGACCGGGCGGTGCTGTTTACGCTGGGGTACACCTGGTAAGGCCCAGGCGCGAGGCACCAGGGCAATGTCTTCGCACCTAGGGCCTGGAGCCCGGTGCTGCGAGCCTCAGTAGTACTCGTAGGGTTTCTTGGGTACTTCCGCCTCCTGGAGGCGCTTGCGCTCCTCCAGGTCCTGCGGCCGGTCCCACCAGGTGGCGCGGGCCTGTTTCTGTTTGTCGACCACCTCGGGGTGCTTGCTGAGGAAGTCGCGGATAAACCTGGTGATCTCGGATTCGTACTGCTTGCTGGCCATGGCAGTCGGCTGGTCTATGTCGTGCAATTCTAGAATGCTGCGCCAGCGAAGCCAAGCGAGGGTCCAACCGCTACGATTGCGCTCCGGAGGCCCCGATTGAAGAAGAAAGCGAAGAACCTCGTCCCGCCCGTGGCGCGCCGCCGGCCCAGTGTCTCGGCAGTGCATGGCCTGCAGCGCGTCGATGACTACTCCTGGCTGCGGGACAAGGATTCGCCCGAGGTGCGCGCCTACCTCGAAGCCGAGAACGCTTACTCCCGGGCCATGATGAAGCCGAGCACGGCGCTTCAGGCCAGGCTCTACCGGGAGATGCTGGCCCGCATCAAGGAGACCGACACCGAGGTTCCGTATCGCGACGGCAAGTTCTACTACTACTCGCGCACTCGGAAGGGCAGGCAATACCGAGTCTTTTGCCGCAAGCGCGAGAGTCTCTCCGCCAGAGAGCAGATCGTTCTCGACCTCAATGAAATCGCGCGCGGCAAGTCCTTTCTCGGTGTCGGCGCGATGCAGGTGAGCCCCGACGCGGCGCTGCTCGCCTACTCGACCGACTTCACAGGCTTCCGCGAGTACACGCTGCGCATCAAGGACCTGTCCACCGGCAAATTGCTGGCAGACCGCATCGAGAAGGTTCGGTCGGTCGCCTGGGCGATGGACGGGCGCACGCTGTTCTACGTGACCGAGGATCGGACCAAGCGCGCGTGCCGGGTCTGGCGCAAGCGCCTGGGCGTGCCTGATGGCGAACTCCTGTTCGAAGAGACCGATACGCGGTTCTCGGTGGGGCTTGGCCGTTCAAGAAGCGATCGTTTCATATTCGTCTCCTCGCACAGCACCACCACCACCGAGGTGCGCTACCTGCCGGCGGACCGGCCGGAGGCGGATCTGTCGCTGTTCCTGCCGCGCCGGCAGAACCACGAGTACCACGTGGACCACGGCGGCGGGAGCTTCTATGTGGTGACCAACGACCGGGGGCGAAATTTTCGGCTGGTGTCCGCGCCGATCGATGCCCCCGGCGAAGCCAACTGGCGCGAGCTGGTGCCACACCGCGAGGATGTCGTGCTCGACGGCATGGACGTATTCGCGCGATACCTCGTGCTTCACGAACGACAGGGCGGCTTCCCGCGGATTTCGGTGCGGCGGCTGCCGGATGGCGCCAGCCACACGCTGCAACTGCCGGAGCCGGCACGCAGCGTCTATGGAGGGGCCAACGCCGAGTTCGAAGCCACAGCGTTCCGGCTGGTCTACGAGTCGTACGTCACCCCGCAATCGGTCTACGACTACGATATGGCGACCCGGGAGTTGAAGCTCCTGAAGCGGCGCGAGGTGCGCGGAGGCTACGACCCTCGAAAGTATCGGGTCGAGCTGCATTATGCGGACGGAGCCGACGGCGTACGCGTGCCGATCTCGCTGGTCTGCAAGAGGAACAAGCGCAGGGCCGGTGCCCAGCCGGTGCTGCTCACCGGTTACGGTGCTTACGGAATCCCCCATGACGTCGGTTTCAGCTCGGCCCGCCTGTCCCTGCTGGACCGCGGAGTGATCTTCGCCTGTGCCCATGTGCGCGGCGGCGGCGAGATGGGCCGGCCCTGGCACGACCACGGGCGCGTGCTCAACAAGCGCAACAGCTTTACCGACTTCATCGCCTGTGCAGAGCACCTTGTCCGCGAGCACTACACCGACCCTTCGCAACTGGTGATCGAAGGCGGGAGCGCCGGCGGCCTGCTGATGGGCGCGGTGACCAACATGCGCCCGGAACTGTTTCGCGCCGTGGTGGCGCAGGTGCCGTTCGTGGATGTGGTCAACACGATGCTCGACGACTCGCTGCCGCTCACCACCGGAGAGTACGAGGAGTGGGGCGATCCCCGCGACAGGACCTGTTTCGAGTACATGCTTTCGTACTCGCCGTACGACAACCTCGAGCGGAAGGCCTACCCCGCGATGCTGGTCGAGACCTCGCTGCACGACAGCCAGGTGATGTACTGGGAGCCGGCGAAGTACGTCGCCAGGCTTCGGGCGCTGAAGGCCGACGCGAACCCGCTGCTGCTCAAGACCAACATGAGAGCCGGTCACGGCGGGGCCTCGGGAAGATACGATTTCATGAAGGAACTCGCGTTTGCCTACGCCTTCATCCTCGGGGCAGTCGGAATCACGAGGTAAGTCCGTACGGCGCGAGACACGGGCCGAAAGACCCGCCAATCGCATAATCGCAGGAAATAACAACCGCAGATTGACTCGCGTGAAAGATCGCCCTGCTTCGCTGGATCCCTCACCCCGGGCCTCGCGCCCCAAGCCTTGTGCCCGGGACTTCCTGCCTTTTCGCGGATCGTCCTCGATCGCTGCCTGCGTCGTGTTCTGCGTGGTGCTCTCCGTCCACTGCGTCGCAGGCGCACATGAGACCAAACTCTCCAGTTCCAGGCTGGAAGTCAAGGCGCCCGCGGCCGAAGCGGTGCTGGAGCTGAACGGCATGGACCTCGATGTTGCGACGGGAGTCGAACTGACCGACAGCTCTGGCCAGGTCGTGGCCATGCGCCTGGGCGAGCAAAAAGACCGGGTTCTCGCCTACGTGCTGGCAAGGGTGTCGCTCGGATTTGTCGAAGGACCGCTCTGCCAGGCTTCGCCGGCCTCGCTCCAGCCGAAGGCCGATCATGTTCTGGTCGGGGTGCGATTTCGCTGCCCACTGCTGGATACGCCGCTGGTCTACCGGGTCACCCTGTTTCACGAGGTGGATCCTGCCGCCCGGCATATCGTGACCGTGGAATCGGATCGGCGATGGGTCGGGCTGCTCGGGGCGGGCAATCCGGCGCTGGAGCTGGGACAGGCAAAGGCGGGAATGGGGCAGACGCTGTGGCGCTATTTTCTGGCCGGCATCGAGCACATCGCGATCGGCTACGACCACATCGCCTTTCTGTTCGCGGTAATCGTGCTTGGCCGGCGTTTCTGGCCGCTGTTTGCGGTAGTCACCGCGTTCACCGTTGCCCATTCGATCACGCTTTCTCTCGCCGTGCTCGAAGTCGTGACGCTGCCCTCGCGATGGGTGGAGATCGCGATCGCCGCCAGCATCGTCTATGTTGCAGCGGAGAACTTCTTCGTAACAGACATTCGCCGCCGCTGGTGGCTCACTTTCGCCTTCGGACTGATTCACGGTTTCGGCTTTGCCTCGGTCCTGCGCGACTACGGCATCCCGTCCGATCGGATCGTCCCGGTGCTCGCCGGTTTCAACCTCGGAGTGGAAGCCGGGCAGCTGATGATCGTGCTCGTCGCGGTTGCCATCTGGAGGGTGGCTTTCGCCGTCGCCCGCCTTCGCGGGCTTTCGGAAACCGAGGCCGCGCAACGCAAGGTCGCGCTTGTTGTTTCAGGCATTGTGCTCATGCTGGCCCTTTACTGGTTGCTGGAGCGTTTCCTGGCGTGAAACGAGTGCGGTTGACAGCTTGTGCGGCGCAGGCGGATATTTAGCGGCTCCCGGGGAGGTCCGGGCTCTTCCAGCACACGCAATCGAGCGAGGCCAAATATGAAGAAATCTCTCGCAGTCGCATTTGCCGCAGCCGCAGGGTTGTTCGCGGCCGCGGCTCATGCCGATACCAGCGACGTAAAGACGCAGTCGACAGTGGTCGCCAAGAAGGTGGGCGCGCACTGCGGCGACGATCCGAACTGCTTCAACCGCTACCACCACGCGATAAAGCCGGTCGCGCGTGCGAAACCCGGGCAACTGATCGTTTTCGAGACTCGAGATGCCCTCGATTCGAATCTGACGGTGAACTCCGAGCCGAAGGACGTGCTGGCGGCAGACCTGAACCTGGTGCACCCGCTGACCGGTCCGGTGCATGTGGAAGGGGCGAAGCGGGGCGACGTGCTGGCGGTCACGCTGGTGGACGTTGCGCCCGACGAATACGGCTATACCACCATCGTTCCGGGATTCGGCTTCCTTCGCGACCTGTACCCGAAGCCCTACATCGCCAACTGGAAACTTAACCGGATGGAAGCCGTCTCGGACCAGGTGCCCGGTGTGCGCGTGCCGTTCAACGGCTTCATGGGCACGGTGGGAACGCTTCCGGGTGAGCCGGAAACCAGGAAGTGGCTGGCGCGGGAAAAAATGCTCGGCGAGGCCGGAGGCATCGCCTTGCCGCCGCAACCGACCGGGGCATTGCCAGCCTCGATCTGCGGGGCCAACGGCAGCAACAAGGACGAGTGTTTGCGCACCATTCCGCCGCGGGAAAACGGCGGCAATATGGATGTCAAGCAGATGGTCGTGGGGACCACGCTTCTGCTGCCATGCTATGTCGACGGCTGCGGCCTGTTTGTAGGCGACGTTCACTACGCGCAGGGCGACGGCGAAGTGGCCGGGACCGCGATTGAAATGGGCGCGGTGGTTACCGTACGTACCGAGATCCGCAAGGGCATGGCGTCGATGATGAAGAACGGGCCGCACTTCGAGGGCGGCTCGCAACTGAAGGCCCTCGAGCCGGACAAGTTCTACGCGACTGTCGGCTACCCCCTGAAGAACGCCGGCGAAGTACTGCCCTATGTGACCTACCTCGACAGCAAGAAGATCGCGCCGCTTACCAACCTGTCGGAAGATCTCACCGCGGCGGCGCGCAGTTCGCTGCTCGAGATGATCGACTGGCTGGTGAAGACCAAGGGCTACAGCCGCGACCAGGCGTACGTCATTACCAGCGTCGCCTGCGATCTGCGCATCGGCAACCTGGTGGACCTGCCCAATTACGCGGTATCGACGATCTGCCCGATGGAGATCTTCGACAAGTAAGCCCGATCGTTTGAACGCACCGCAGGGCGGGGATTCCCCCGCCCTGTTTTTTGATCGCCATGAATCGCCGCGCCTTTATCGCCCTCGCCCTGCTGGCCTCGCCCGGGCTGAACGCGCACACGCCCTATCGCCAGTGGAAGGTCCTGCGTCAGCGCTACTTGCTCGTGCATTCGACCCGGGAGGACCCGCGCGGCGATGAGCTGGCAGAGAGAGTCGTCGCAGTGCTCGGGCGGGTGCTGCCGCAGGCCAACGCGATGGTGGCCCGCGCGCCTGACGCCACCAGACTCGCCAGTCTGCTCACGACCGGTCAGGCGGTTCTGGCGGTGATGCGCGCCGGGGAGGCGGAAGATCTTCACTCCGGGCAGGGCCGTTTTTCCGGATTCGACGGGCGGACGCTGCGCCTGCTCCTGGAGGTGGAGGACCGCGCACTGGTCACGACGCAGGCGCTTCCCCGGCACCATGCCTGGCTGCTGGCGTCGGCATTGACCGGGGACGCTGAAGGGCTGAGGGGCCGGGTGCCGGCGGCAGACCAGAACCCGTTGCCGATACACCAGGGAGCGAGTGCCTTCGCCCGGGGCGAGCCGCTCGAAGCACAGGAATGATCCGCGGCGCTGGAGGCGCATTGCTTGCGCTCCTGTGCGTAGGTGCCAGCGGCCACGACCTGATCACTCCCGAATCGGCGGCACGATTCCTTTCGGAGTCCGCCCGCCTGCACGCAGTGATCTCGTCGAGCGCACCGGTGGCGAAGCGTGCCAGGGCGGCCTATGATCTGGGCGCCATGCTGGACGAAATCCGCGAGCTGTTGAACCGCGACCTCGCCGCGCATGGAGAGGTGCAGGGGCTGGCGTCGAACTACCTGATCGCAGAGCTGCAGCGGCGCAACACTCCGCTTGCGCACTCCCCGGCGCGCAAGCGCTACCTCTCGAACACTTCGTACTTCGCCCAGTCGCTTCGACTCTCGCCGCAGAGTGATTTCGCGGTGGATGCAGCCTTCAGGCTGCTTCAAGGCACATTCTACGACGGCTTCGATGCCGATCCGCTGCAAAGCGACGAGTCATGGGAGGCGCTCCGGGCACAGATCGGCCTGGGTGAAGGCCTGGCCTTGAAACGGCTTGCCGGGGAAAGGCGCGAGGAAGCCGAATTCATTCTCGCAGTGCGCTACGTGCGCGCCGCGAAGCGCGCACCCGAAGCCACGCTCACCCGGGGCTACGCGGAAAAAGCGCGCACGGCGCTTGCCGGGTTCGAGCAGCGCTATCCCGAGAGCTTGCGCGCTGCGGCGATCCCGGTCTTGCGCGACGCGCTCCCGCAGTAGGAGCCTGGGATCCGACGGCCGCGGAGGTGCAGAGGGCCGGTCGCCGATCATCCGGAATTCTTTCGTGGTCCCATGCGCCCTTCGCGTCGAAGGCAGCCTTCGGCTCCTGCGACTCTAGCCGGCAGGTTCGGGCTTTGGCGGATCGGCAGGTGCCGCAGGCGGCGTCTGGGTATTCTGGAACAGCGCTTCTAGCTCCTTCTTGCGCTTGCACTGCCTGGGGATCTTGCGCAGAAGCAGTTTCTCCGAGCTCTCGAATACCTCCGAGTACACCATCGTGGGCTTGCCTTCGGTGGCGTTGTCGATCTTGCGGGTGCCGAAGCCTTCCAGCCTGCCTTCGAATGTGTGACCCACCATCGGGCTCGGTCCTCCGAGGAATTCGAACAGCCCGTAACCCTGGCCGGTCTTCAACACAAAGAAGAAGCAGGTCGGGTCTCGCCAGATGAGTTCGCCGCGTTGAACCTCCTCGGCAACGGATGTGCCAGCGGCCAGCAGGCACGCGGCGAGCGTCGCGGAACGGATCGAATGCATTTGGATTTTCTCGGACTTTGCGGGATGAGGCCACTGCCGGGTACCGCGATGGTAACCTGACCGACCGCGCGGCCGCCAGGTTCGAGGCCGAGGCGCTGGTGTAACATCTGGCAGTTCCGACCGAAGGCGCATCCTATGGCGCCGGCCCGCAGTGGAGTACGCAATGAAAGTCATCGATCTTCGCAGCGACACCGTGACCAGGCCGACCGCGGCGATGAGAGTCGTCATGGCCTCGGCAGAGGTGGGCGACGACGTGTACGGCGAAGACCCTACTGTAAACCGGCTGGAGGCGCTTACCGCCCAGATGCTGGAGAAGGAAGCCGCGATCTTCGTCGTCAGCGGCACGCAGAGCAACCTCCTGGCGCTGCTGTCGCACTGCGAGCGCGGCGACGAGTACATCGTCGGCCAGCAGGGCCATACCTACAAATACGAAGGAGGCGGCGCGGCGGTGCTCGGCAGCATTCAACCACAACCCCTCGATTACGAGCCGGACGGCACGCTCGACCTGGGAAAGGTCGAGGCGGCCATCAAGCCTGACGACTCGCACTTCGCCAAGACCCGGCTTTTCTGCCTCGAGAACACTCAGGCAGGCAAGGTGTTGCCGGTCGACTACCTCCGCAGGGCGCGGGAATTCTGCACCCGCAGGGGCCTGGGATTGCACCTTGACGGCGCGCGCATTTTCAACGCCTCGGTGGATCTCGGCGTGCCAGTGACCGAAATCAGCCGCCACTTCGACACGGTGTCGGTGTGTCTGTCCAAGGGTCTGGGCGCGCCTGTGGGCTCCGTGCTGTGCGGCTCGAAAGATCTGATCGCCAAGGCGCGCCGCTGGCGCAAGGTGGTCGGCGGCGGCATGCGTCAGGCCGGCGTACTCGCCGCCGCCGGCATCTATGCGTTGCAGAACCATGTCGAGCGGCTCAAGGAGGACCATGAGAATGCCGGTCTCCTCGCGTCCGGGCTGGGCAGCATCGAGGGTGTGAAGGTTGCCCCGAGACCGCAGACCAACATGGTATTCATGAACATCGACCCGGCGCGATCGGCAACCTTGCGCGAGTGGCTGAAAGGCAGGGGGATGCTGATCGGCGCCGGCTACGGCACCACGCGGCTGGTTACGCACCTGGACGTGGACCGCGGCGATGTCGGCCGTTTCGTCGGCGCGGTCAAAGAGTTCTTCGTGAAAGCAGCCTAGATCGCAATCAACCACAGGGACACGAAAGCACAGACTATAGATCACCCCACCCCCACCTATCCACTGCCGTGGAGAGGGTGCAGGACTTGCAAGGATGGTTCCGCGTAGTTGGTTCCGGTGTTGATAATCGTGGAGGACCGGCATGGCCACACAGAACGATGAACGCAACATGGCGGTGTTCTGCGACTTCGAGAACATCGCGCTGGGCGTGCGCGAAGCGAAATATGACCGCTTCGACATGAAGAAGGTGCTGGAGCGCCTGCTCGTAAAGGGCAGCATAGTGGTGAAGAAGGCGTACTGCGACTGGGAGCGTTACAAGGAGTTCAAGGCACCGATGCACGAGGCGGCCTTCGAGATGATCGAGATTCCGCACGTGCGCATGTCCGGAAAGAACTCGGCGGACATCCGCATGGTGGTGGACGCGCTCGACCTGTGCTACACCAAGTCTCACGTCGATACGTTCGTCATCATCAGCGGCGACTCGGATTTTTCGCCGCTGGTCTCGAAGCTGCGCGAGAACGACAAGGAAGTGATCGGCGTGGGCGTGAAGCATTCCTCCTCCGATCTGCTCATCGCCAACTGCGACGAATTCATCTACTACGACGACCTGGTGCGCAAGGAGCCGGCGAAACGCCAGCCTCGCAGAAGACCCGTGAGGCCGGAACGGACCAACAGGGCGGTCGCGTCCGAGGCCGCGGTGGCAGTCGAGTCGATCGAGGGCGGCGACGACAAGGTCCAGAAAGCGATCGACCTGGTGGTCGGAACTTACGAGGCTCTGGTTTCTGAGCGCGGCGGCGACGACAAGATATGGGGCTCGATGATCAAGCAGGCGCTCAAACGGCGAAATCCCGGCTTCAACGAGGCCTACCACGGCTTCAAGAGCTTCAACAGCCTGCTCGAGGAAGCGGCTATCCGCGGGTTGCTCAAGCTGGAACACGACGAAAAGTCCGGCGGATACATCGTGCGCGCTCCCGAGGCCAGCGAAGTTCCGATCTGAGGCGGCTCGCGGCGACAGCCGGGTATCTGGCCAGACAGGCAGCCCATGAGCCTGCGCCATCGGGTCCAGGAGCGCGTGCGCTGGAGCGATGTCGATGCCAGCGGGATCATCCGCTGGAGCACCTATCCGCGTTTCGTCGAGCTGGCGGAAACCGAGTTGTTCCGGGCGGCGGGGTATCCCTACGCCACGGTGTGGGACAGGCTCGACGTCTGGCTGCCGCGGGTGCAGGTCCACTTCGACTATCGCAATCCGGCGCGGCTGGACGAATTGCTCGACGTCGAGATCTGGGTGGGGCGTGTCGGCCGGAGCTCGATCCGGCTGGAATTCGCGATAAAAAGACCGGACGGCCAGCTTGCCGCGGAGGGGTACCTGGTGACGGTGTCGATCGACCGCAGGAGCGGCAGGTCGGTCGACGTTCCCGAACCGCTCGTGGACGCGCTTGCGCCGTACGCGTCCGAGAAGCAATCATGATTTTCCCGTCCTCAACTCCCTCTCCGCCAGCCTCCGGGGAGAGGGCAGGGGTGAGGCGGGTTGGCCTTACTCGACCTTGACTCCCGCCTCGCGCACGATGCGTCCCAGCCGCTCGGCGTCTGACCTTATCAGCGCGCGCAGCTCTTCCGGCGAACAGGTGACGATGTCCAGTCCCTGTTCGGAGAATCTCGCCGCGACATCGGGGCTGTGCAACGCCCTGACGAACTCGAAATGCAGCTTGCGCACCACCGCTTCCGGCGTGCCGGCAGGCGCGAACAGCGCGAACCAGAAGTCGAGTTCGATTCCGGGGTAGCCGGACTCATCCATCGTCGGCACTTCGGGGAGCACAGCCGCTCGCCGCCCGGAAGCGGTCGCCAGCGCCCTCAGCTTGCCGGCCTTTACGTGCGGTGCGCTGGTGATTACCGCATCGAAGAAAAGATCCAGCCTGCCGGCAAGCACATCCAGCAGTGCGGGTGCCGACCCCTTGTATGGCACGTGCTGCAGTCGTGTCCCGGTCCGTGCGGCGAACATCTCTCCCAGCAAGTGGCCGCCGGCGCCGACGCCCTGCGACGCGTAGGTCAGACCCTTGGGGGTGGAGCGCGCCAGTTCCACCAGGCCGGCGACTGATCTTGCGGGACTGGTCTCGGGCACCACGAGCACGTGCGAGGTGGACATCATCAGCGTGATCGGCTGGAAGTCCCCGGTCGGATCGTACGGCAGGCTTGCGTACAAGTGTGGGTTGACCGTGTGCGTTCCGGAGTGACCCATGAACAGGGTGTAGCCGTCGGGCGCTGCCTGTCGCGCGATCTGTGCGCCGATGATTCCGGCGCCTCCGGGGCGATTGTCGATGATGACTGCCTGGCCGGTGCTTTGCGCCACTTTCTCTCCGACCATGCGGGCAACCGGGTCGGTGACCCCGCCGGGCGGGAAGGGGACGACCAGCCGGATCGTCCTGGAAGGAAAGTTGTCTGCCGCCAGGCTCGACGCGGCGAGCATTGCTCCGCAGAGAACTCCCGCGATTCCCGCTCTCGTGTTCATCTCTGCGCTTTCTCAGCGGTGACGCGGATGACACGAGGCGATGGTGGCTGTGCATAGAGTTCCTCCACCAGTGCAGCGCGATGGTCCAGCACCGCGCGTTGGTTGATGGAACCCTTGTCGGTGACCTCGCTGGCGTCGATCGAGGGCGGAACGTCGAGCAGCAGCGCGCGCTCGATTCTCGTTGCACCGCCGGTCGCCTGCTTCGCCAGACGATCGAGCAGGTCCTGGAACCGGGCGCGCACCGCCGGGTGCGCCAGCACGTCGCGCACCGGCGCATCGAGGGCAAGCTGCGGGCAAAGGCTGCGGCACTCGTCCAGACGCGGGAACACCAGCACCGCGATGAAATCGCGGTCGTGTCCGGCCACCACCACATCCTGCACGCAAGGGGCGCCGGAGGCGATGAATCGCGCGCGCAGCGGTCCGACACTGGCCCATGTGCCGGTGGAGAGCTTGAAGTCCTCGGCCAGGCGGCCGTCGAACAGCAGGCCTTTGCGCGGATCGTCCGGATCGACGAAACGAACCGCGTCGCCGATCCGGTAGTAACCTTCTTCGTCGAAAGCGTCGCGAGTCAGTTCAGGCTCGCGCCAGTACCCCGGCGATACATTCGGCCCCCGAAACCTTGCCTCGAGCTTGTTGCCCACCGGCGCGAGCTTCATTTCCTGGCCCACCGCCGGCAGGCCGATCATTCCCGCGCGAGCCGTCTCCCAGTTGGCGCAGGTCGCAAGCGGCGCCGTCTCCGTGGCGCCCAGCCCCGTGATCCAGAGGATGCGTTCGCCGCAGGTCGCCACCGCGAGCTCGTCGAAGGCGTCCCATACCGGTTGTGGCAGTCCGGCGCCGGCGTAGAACAACATGCCCACGCGGCTGAAGAATCTCTCGCGCAGCTTGGTCTCGCGCTTCAGCCGCGAGGCCAGTTCCTCGAATCCGCGCGGCACGTTGAAGTAGACGGTCGGGGCGATCTCCCTGAGATTGCGCACCGTCTCTTCGAACTGTCCCGGCAGCGGCCTGCCGTCGTCGATGTACAGGGTGCCGCCGTTGTAGAGCACCAGGCCGAAATTGTGGTTGCCGCCGAAGGTGTGATTCCACGGCAGCCAGTCGACGATGACCGGAGCCTCGCGCAGGCACGGCAGCACCGCGGCCAGCATTTCCTGGTTGCTGCACAGCATTCGCTGGGTGTTGATGACGCCCTTGGGCCTGCCGGTGGATCCGGAAGTGAACAGGATTTTTGCGACGCTGTCCGGCCTCACGGCTGCGTGCGCCGCGTCGACTGCGGCCGTCGCGCGAACGCCCGACAGGTTCTCGAACAGCGTCGCTGTACGGCCTGGCGGCGGCACTTCGCTTACGACCAGTTCGCAGTCGGCAGGCACCGCGGCGGCGATCGCTGTTGCGTACTGTTGGCCGTGTGCGGCGAACACCAGGCCCGGCTCGACCAGTCCCAGCACGAAACGCAGCTTGGCATGATCGCTGGAAACCAGAGAATAGGCAGGCGAGACCGGGGCGTAGGGCACGCCCACGTGCATTGCCGCCAACGCCAGCAACGCGTGCTCGATGTCGTTGCCGGACAGGATGGCAAGCGGACGCCGGGCAGACAGGCCGCGATCGAGCAACCCCTGCGCGACCGCCCGTGCCCGGGCGAAGGTCTCGGAGTAGGTGAGGCTGCGCCACTGGCCGCCGGCTGTGCGCTGGGCGATGAAGGTCCGCTCGGGCGCAGCCTGCGACCAATGCGCCAGCCGCTCGGTGAGCCTGTCGGGATAGCGGCCCAACGCATGCGGCGAGCGGATGAGGATGGAACCGTCCTCTCGCCGGGAAACGATCGCATCCGAAGGGCCGAGCGCGATCGCGCGGATCGGAGTGCTTTGAGCCCTTTTCCCCGCCGCGGCTGTGGATGGGTGCGCCCTGGTCCGGTCGATCGAATTCACGGTTTGTCCGGGGTCTGTCTCATAATCGCTCGGGGAACACGGTACCCGCAACAGGCTGATCGCAAGGCGCGAGTCTACCGCGACATCTGCCGGCATATGTTGCTGCCAGTCGAGGGTATCCCTTGATTTGCCTGCCGGGGACGCAACACTGCGCGATTGCTGGCTGCGGGCGCACGTTCTTGCCGGGGCCCCGCCGATTCGAGCAGGGTGCGCGAGGAGGATTGAAAATGGCTACTGGCGACCGCTGGATCGAGCGATATGCACGCAGCCACCGGCATCCGCTGAACCGCATGTGCCACACGATCGGCATTCCGCTGATTGTCTTGTCGCTGCCGGTGCTTGCCACCGCATTCTTCTTACCGCTGTTGTGGATGCCCGCGGTAGCGCTGTTTGCATCGGGCTGGGCGCTCCAGTTCATCGGACACCGGGTCGAAGGCGAGCCGCCTGAGTTCTTTCATGACTGGCGGTTTCTGTTTGTCGGGCTGCGCTGGTGGATTGCGAAAATCCGCGGCCGGGAATGAGAGACGGGAAAGAACGCAGCGATCGGATCGATCAGGCGTGTCGAGACCTATGGCCCCAGGCCTGCGTCGTGTTCACCTCGATTCGGCGCAGCGCAAACAGAAAGCCCCGCTGGCGCGGGGCTTCGCATGTCTCGATCTGAAGCGATTCAGACCGGAACCGGCTCTTCCATCGGCTGCGGCTTGCGCTGATCGCCCTTTGCCGCAGTCTGCTCCTTGAGCTTTTGCTCTTCTTCCTTCTTCTTGAATTCTTCTTCCGCGATCTTCGCCCAGTAAAGGGCCTCGAACTCAAAGCACATGGCGAACCTCCTTTAACAGAATCGGCGAACCCTGTGTTGTCGGCAGTGCTTTTGTTCTTGTGTGACCCGGATGCTACGCCGCGCCAAGGGCGGATTCAACCTCCCGTTTCGAATCGTTACAGCCCGATTTATTGCGCTGCAGCAGTTTCTGTCGAGGCCTCCGCGCGCTCCATGGCGTCGAGAAGAATCTCGGCCGGCTGCGCGCCTGAGACTGCAAGGCGTTGATTGAAGATGAAGAAGGGCACGCCTTCCACGCCCATCCGGCGCGCGTGCTCATCCTGCTGGGTTATGAGCGTGCGATCCTCATCCGAATCGAGGTAGCGCTTCGCTTCGCCGGCGGACATTCCGGCCCGCTGAGCCAGTTCGCCCAGCGTGTCCCGGTCGGTGAGATTCCTGCCCTCGAGGAAGTAACCGCTGAACAGCGATTCGGCCATCGCATGCTGGATTCCCAGCTCCGCCGCACGATGCAGCAAGCGATGGGCGTCGATGGTATTGGGCTGGACTTCGATGCGATCAAAGGCGAATCCGATCCCCGCCTTTGCACCGGCAGCAGCTACGCGCGCGTAAACCTCCTTTGCGCGCTCCGGCCCGCCGAATTTCGTGGCGGTGTACTCCGCCCGTGGTATTCCCGAGGCAGGAAGTCGGGGATTCAACTGGAATGGATGCCAGCGAACCCCGGGCACCGGCGAGTCAGGGTATCGCTGCTGATAGACGGCAAGCGCCTGGTCCAGATGGCGCTTGCCGATGAAGCACCACGGGCAAACCACGTCGGAAACGATGTCGATCTGCAGACTCATGGCGGCAGTCTAGCAGCGCGACTATGGCGTTGCCAGGTTCGCCAGGTCTGGCCGTGAATGCATCGAAATCGAAAATGCGGCTGTGGCTCTGCGCGGAGATCGTCCTGCTATTGGCAATACATCCTCTTCACCGGGTGGCCTCCGACCGCAGAGACGTTCAAATCGAAGGCCGCCTCGCACAGCAGCACCCCTGGCGGCAGTGCACGGTAGAGCCGGGCGGCGGTGTGCTCGTAGCTGCACATCAGGTAGTAGCTGCGGCGATTCTCCGGCAGACGCCATCGGATGGTGAGTGTGCCCCCGGAGCTTCTCTGCGTCGTCGGACGAACTTTGCGATCCGGAGGCAGGCCATCGTAGATCGTGACCCCGATCAGGCGCGCAGGCCGGTCGAGGTAGCTGACCTGCCAATCGGCGGAAGGTGCCGGCACGCGCTGCTCGACGCGCAGCACGTCAGGGCACGATACTTCCCCACTGGCAATGCCGCTGGCGGCCAGCAGAGCCAGTCCGGGCAAAAGAAAAAGCCTCTTGCTGAAGAGGGTAGGGAGAGACGCTCGAGGATGGCGCACAGCCTGTCGGTCGGACATGTCGTTTCAGCTCGTCTCTCCAGAAAGTTCGATCTGCGAATTGATCCCGGTCCTCCTCTGGCTCTTTGACGTGCTGGCGGTTCGAGTACTCTGACCACTGCCATTGTCCTAGAGGGAGCGCAGGAATGCGAGCAGCGCTTCGCGATCCTGTCGCCGCATGGCGACGAAAGCATCGCGCGATCCCCGTGCTTCGCCGCCGTGCCACAGGATCGCCTCTGACAGGCTGCGCGCGCGGCCGTCGTGCAGATAGGCTGCGGTGCCGTTCGCAGCCGCGCTCAGGCCGATACCCCAGAGCGGCGCAGTGCGCCAGTCGCGCGCCCCGGCACGATAGTCGGGCCGACCGTCGGCAAGACCGTCGCCCAGGTCGTGCAACAGCAGATCGGTGTAAGGGTGAATCTCCCGATTCGAGAGCTGCGGCAGCAGCGGATAGTCGCCGGTGCGCAGTGCCGGCACGTGGCATATCGTGCATTCGGCCGCCTCGAACAACTTTTCTCCTCGCAGGACCACCGGATCGTCGCGATCGCGCCGCGCCGGGACGGCCAGTGCCCGCAAGTAGAACGTGAGGGCTTCCAGTGCAGCATCGGCCAGCTCCGGTGCGCCGCCCGAGGGAACACCGGAGCACAACTTCTGCGCCGGCGTGCAATTCTCGTTCTGGAAAACGCTTGTGGTGACTCCGATGTCCTCGAGGAGCGCGGTCGCGGCCTGCTGCCGCAGAGACGGCTGGCTCGCCTTGTGCCCGAAGCGGCCCGGCGCGATGCTGCGCCGCTCGCCGTCCAGAACGTAGTTCATGCGGCCATCGAGTCCGAGCGCTTGCTGCCCGGCGGCGATCCGCTGCAGGGTTGCTTCGGGCACCGCCTCGAGCAGTCCCACTCCGAACAGCGCGGGAGCCACGCGGGCGGAAGTCAGCGTTCCCTTGCCAAGCGGTCCGTATTTCAGATCGACAAGTTCCACCAGTGGACTCCTGAGGCCGACTTCCTCGCCGTCGGCCAGCGAGACGGTGAACTCCCGGTACAGCACGCGGGTACGGCCCTCCTCTGGAACACTGCCCAGCACGCCTGTGTCCTGAAGCTGGAGCCCGTAGGCCGGATGCGGAAGCGGCCCGCCGTACGGGTCGACGCCGGTCACCGACAGGCGCACCAGCATCGACGGCGGCGCCGTATCCGGCGCGTCGGGTGCCCGGCCGCGCCCGCCGCCGGCGTGGCAGTCGACGCAGGCCTCGCCGTTGGACAGCGGGCCGCGGCCCCAGCGGCCGCCAATATGAAAAGGCACCACCCAGCGTTGCTCGAACTCCGCCTTGCCCCGCTCGAACAGCGCGCGCTGCTCCTCGGTCAGGACTGGCTGCGAATAGGCGCCCGCCCCGTGCTCGGCGCCGGTCGTTCCGTCGAGCCCAGCCGCCGGTTGCGTGGACTCTTCGGCAGCGGTAAAGCCGATCGCTGTCAGGGCAACGAGCGCCGCGAGGTGCGGGAGGCCCGCTGGAATCCTTGCCTTGAGGCTTCTCTGTCTGCTCATGCTCTTCTATGATGCGCGCAGGCTCGACAAACGATCAAAGTATGCCGGAGAAACCCGCGCGTTCCAGGCCGTGGTTCCCTTCGCGACGCGGAAAGGTGCTGTACGTCAAGGCGCCGGTCAGTGCGGAGCGGACGCTGCTTTCGCGCCTGCTTCTGGTACTTGCGCTCTTCGGCGCGGTGATCACCGTGCTCTGGCTGGATCGCGCAGGGCTGAAGGACAGCCTCGACGGGCATCTGTCCTTCGGCGATGTGGTGTATTTCGCGATGATCACTGTTACCACTGTCGGCTACGGCGACATCGTGCCTGTCGCCACCCATTCCCGGGTGATCGATGCCCTGTTCATCACCCCGGTGCGCATCTTCATCTGGCTCATCTTTCTCGGCACCGCATACCAGTTCGTGATCCAGAAAGTAGTGGAGGATTTCCGCATGGCAAGGCTGCGAGACCGCCTGAGCGGTCACATCATCATCTGCGGGTTCGGCGAAACCGGGCGCGTCGCCGCGAGGGAGATCGTTGCCAGGGGCACGCCCCCGGACGAGATCGTGGTGATCGACATCTCGGAGCAGTGCATGCGAGACGCCTCCGGACAGGGTTACATCGGTTTGCACGGCGAACCCACTCACGAGCGAATACTGCTCGATGCCGGCGTCGAGCGGGCAAAGGCGGTGATCGTCAGCCTGGGGCGGGACGACGCTTCGGTCCTCGCGGTGCTTACGACCCGCAACCTCAATTCCAGGGTGCGGGTAGTGAGCGTGGTTTGGGAGGACGAGAACGTGAAACTGATCCGCCGGGCGGGAGCGAACGCCACGGTGATGCCTTCCCAGGCAGGAGGCTACCTGCTCGCGGATTCGGTCTCGCACAACTTCGTGTCCGAGTACGTGTTCGATCTGCTCACGTCGGACGGCCGGGTCGCCTTGGTGGAACGCGAGCCGAGAGCGGAAGAGGTCGGCAAGACGATGCGGGAGATCGATCGCGGTCTGGTAGTGCGGCTTTACCGTGAAGGGCAGCCCGTTGGGTTCTGGGAGAAGGAGCGCAGCCGCATTGAGCGCGGCGACCTGCTGCTGGTCATCGAGCCGTCGGAGGAATGAGAAACACGGGAATCCCGTGGTTCAACCGGCCGCGCCGCGAGGAGCGAGCGGAGTGCTACCTGCGGCTGATCACCCGCCAAGGCCCCGCTGCGCGGCCGGAGTTTGCGCTCGCCGCCGCACTGGCCACACTGGCCGCTGCTTTCTTCCTCTAGTAGTGTGCTGTCCCGTAAATAACCTTCGAAAGTCCACGTGACAATCCGTGCCATGCAACGTTGCTCGCCTCGCCGGGTGCCAAACCCTGTCTCGCCTCGCGCCTTGCCTGGCGCGGATTTCACGGGACTTTCGTATGCGTCGTCGGCAACTTGGCGTTCAGCGCGGGAAGCGTCCCGCTGTGGGATTCTGCAAGGTATTTACGGGACAGCACACTAGCCGGCCCTCGCCGTCACCCCAGGGTGACGGTCAGTTCGCCCAGGCCCTTTATGCCGCAGGTCACCACGTCGCCCGCCTTCAGCCAGACTCTCTGACCCTCGGGCTTGCCCGCGATCACGCCTTCGGGAGTGCCGGTGTAGATGATGTCGCCGGGCTGAAGAGTCATGTGCCGCGAAGCGTAGCTCACCAGTTGCGCGCAGTTGAAAACCATGTCCGCCGTATTGGAGGACTGGCGGCGTTCGCTGTTGACGTCGCACCAGATATCCAGGACGTTCGGGTCGGGGACGAGGTCGGCAGTGACCATCCAGGGCCCGAGCGGCGCGAAGTCGTCGCAGGTCTTGCCGAGCATGAACTGCGAGGTCACCCGCTGCAGGTCGCGAGCGGAGAAGTCGTTGCCGGTACAGTAGCCGGCGACATGCGACAGCGCCTGCGCCTCGGAAACGTCCTTTGCGCGCTTGCCGATCACGATGACAAGCTCGACCTCATGGTCGAACTGCGAGGCTACCGCTGACGGCAACTTGAGCCTGCCGCCGTGACCCATCAGTGAGTTGTTGTACTTGTTGAACAGCAGCGGCGTCTTGGGCACGGGCTGCCCCACTTCGGCTGCGTGCTTGCGGTAATTCAGTCCCACCATGACGATCTTCTCGGGCCGAGTCAGCGCCGGCCCGAACTCGGCGCCGGAATCGGGGATGAAGTGGGCGCGCAGGCGACTGTCCAGCACCGCGCGGGCAACCACGTCGTCCACCACGCCGCCGCCGTGGGCGAGCAGGTCGTCGAGCGTCGGCGCGACGGCGACTCCCAGGGCGTTGCCTGCCGCGACAACATCGAGCACGCCTTGAGAAGTGCTGCACGCAAGGTGCCATTGCCCGCTGCGCTTCACGGTACCCAGCGACTTCCTGCGGGGCAGGTCGGGGTCCGCCAGACGCGGCCGGGCAGCGTGTGCCGGTGCGGACGAGAGGGTCGTACCTGCTGCAGCCGCCGCGGCAGCCGCGGTGAACCCGGCTGTGCGCAGGAACCATCTGCGGTTGTCGTTCATGGTTTTCTCCTCAGTGAGTTTGCGGTAAGCGTGGTCCGAGTTACCAGCGCAGCCCGCGGGTGACCATCAGGCCGATACGGAACTGGGAACGCAGCTTGGCGTTGTAATCGATCAGGCTTTCGCCGTAGCCGTTGAAATACTGCATGTGCAGGTAGCCTCCGAGGTTGCCGAAGGTGGCGATGCGCAGCGGGTAGGAGGCGTCCACCTGGACGCTGCCCTTTCCGGATTGATGCCCCCGGCGCAGCGTCGTGTCGAGCAGCAGTCCGTCTTCGCGCCCTATACGCACCAGGAAGTCGGCATGGCCGCGGTAATCGTCGATGTCGGGGTTCTCTTCCTTTTCGGTGTACTGGTAGATCTTCGGCGCCAGGGTGAGCTGATAGTCCGCACCCAGCGGAAAGGTGAGGGCCGGACGCGCGAACACGGTGTTCATGCTCCGGGAGGACGTGCCGTCCTTGCCGTTCGATTCGTGCTCGAAACCCGCCTGGAAGCCCAGGCGCGACCGGGAGAAGGGCCACTGCGAAACGCTCTCATCGAGGAAGAATACGCTCGGCCGGTAGCTCGAATCGCGAAACGGCTTCGACGATGAATCGAGGTCCCATATCGACGTCTGGGAGTAGGCCAGATAAAGCTTGTCCAGGAGAGGGGTCCTGGTTTCCGGATTGAACACGCGGAACTTGAGGCTGACCTGCAACCGGGCGTTGGTGTTGCCCCTGGAACCGATCGAGAAGTAGATCGGATCGTACGGCGACAGCGCGCTGGTCAGGCGCGAGCGCTCGCCTGCGGGTCCTTGCCCCGGGATAACGTAGATCGCTACCGCATTGGCATCGATATTGACGGGGCGCAACACCACATCTCCGGCCAGACCGGAGGGCGCCGACGCCGCGTAGACGATTCTGGCGAACCCCCCGGGAGGAATGCTGATTCGGCCGGCCGATTGCTCCTCCCGGACCAGCGACACCGTCTGTTCGGTATCGCCAAGCAGGGCGCGCAGATCCAGCCTCGGTGGCGGAGAATAGTCGACCGAATCCGTGCCGTCATTGGCGGCGATCAGCGCCACCGACAAGGGTGCCCCGGCAGCGACCTCGCGCTCACCCGGGACCAGCGACAGCTGCAGCGCCTGCAGGCGCGTTGCCGCCAGCAGCAGCACGAGCAGCGCAACGAGGCGCAGTGGCCTGGCCATGCCTGGGCGGGTGGCTTTTTTCGGCCTACAACTCGATGGGCCAGTTGATTCCGGCGGTGACCCCGCCGTCCACCCGAATGGTCTGGCCGGTGACGAACGCCGAGGCCGGGGAGGAGAGAAAAATCGCGGTGCCGACAAGGTCCTTCACATCGCCGAGCTTGCCCATCGGCGTCACCTCTTCGCCCCATTTCTTCATGCGCTCCTGCGCCCAGAGCTTGCTCGACAGTGCGGTGGGAAAGAAACCGGGCGCAATGGAATTGACGCGCACCCCGTGCCGGCCCCATTCGGTGGCCATCGAACGAGTCATCATCAGTACCGCCGCCTTGCTCATCGCATACGGACCCACTCCCGCGAGCGGAGCGTAGGTGTTGAGGGAGTCGATGTTGATGATGCTTCCGGCCTTGCGCCCGATCATGTGGCGACCTACCGCCTGCGCCAGCGCAAACGCGCCGCGCTGATTGATGTTCACGATCCAGTCATACTCGTCGAGCGCGTAGTTCTCGATCTTCATGCGCTTGTTGACGCCGGCGACGTTGAGGAGGGTGTCGATGCGGCCGAACGACTTCACCGTATCGTCGGCCAGCCGCTGCACTTCATCCGGCCTGGCAACGTCGCAGACGACGGCCTTGACCGGCCTGTTTCCAACCGTGATCTCCTTGGCGGTCGCTTCGAGCGTCTGCCTCTCGCGTCCGGCGATGACCACCTGGGCGCCCCGTGCCGCGAACCCCTCTGCCAGCGCCCGGCCTATGCCGCGGCTGGCGCCCGACGCAAGCACCACCTGTCCCGCCACCGAAAACAATCCGTCTTCCACCGTTTCCCCCTGTCAGAAAAAGAAGCGCCTGCAACAGTGCATGTCGAGACAGCCCCACGCCGACTCCTTATCCTAAGGCACGGACCGGACCGGCAACCGAGTCGTGGGAGCGCACCGGACGCTGAACCTCTTTTACAGCCTGCTGGAGAGCGCGGGGAGCGAGGTGCCGGCGCGGGGCAGGGTGGCGCGCTCGAGGAGCTTCTGCCACATGTCATCGACCGGCATTTCGAATATGACTTCCGGGTCCACTGGCAGCACGTACCATCCGCCCCACGCGATCTCGTTCTCCAACTGACCGGGCGCCCAGCCGGCAAAGCCGGCGAAGAAGCGCTGGTGCTTCACCGGCTGCGGCTCTTCAAGCAGCTTGTCCAGCAACCTGCCGTCGCCGCTGAAGTAGACATCGTCCGTAACCCACAGCGCGCGCTGGGGCGCCGGAGCCATGCGGAACACGAACAACAGTCCGTCCGGTTCGACCGGCCCGCCGTAATGAATGACATCGGTGCGTCTCTGACGATCCGGTCGATCCGGCCAGATCGACCGCAACTCGACCAGGCTCGGTTTATTGAGAACCACGCCCTCGGGGCCGGCATCCGGCGGGAAGGTCACCAGAACCACCGTCTCCGCGAAGCGCAGATCGGTCATCGCGGGGTGCGCCACCAGCAGAATCGCCTCGCGCCGCGGCTGCTCCTGCTGCGCATGCGCCAAGCCCGCATGCACGCAGCTGAATGCCAGCAGTGCAAGAAACAACCAGAGAGGGCGAGATACCAGCACGATCGCTCTTTTCTCCCTCTCCGCCCTCGGGGGAGAGGGCCGGGGTGGGTGTTTGTCTACTCGGTTATCGCCTGGTAAACCAGGTTCCTCAGCAGCATCCGGTAGTGGTTTCTGCGCACAGGCTCCTGCGACATGTAGGCGACCGCCAGTCCCTGCTCGGGGTCGACCCAGAAATAGGTTCCGGCGTAGCCGCCCCAGTAGAAATCTCCGATCGAACCAGCCCACTCGGACATGCCGGTTTCCAGCCGCGTGCCGAAGCCGAGGCCGAAACCGTGGCCGGGGCCGGGAAGGTAGTTCGTGCCAAGCGAGATCCTGTCGTGCAGATGGTTGGCAGCCATGTACTCCACGGTGAGCGGGCCGAGAACTCGCACGCCGTTCAGCGCGCCGCCGTTGAGCAGCATTTGCGCGAAGCGCAGGTAGTCTCCCGGGGTCGAGACCAGGCCATGGCCGCCGGCGAAGAAAGTCGCCGGCTGGCGCACGTCGATCAACTCCGGCGTCTTGCCGCTGTACTTGTCGGCGATCGGCTCGGCGATGCGGTCATGCTTTTCACGCGGGACCTGCCACGCCGTGTCGTTCATCTCGAGCGGCTGGAGAATGCGCTCGGCTATGAACTTGTCCAGCGGCTTGCCGGACACGACTTCGACGACGCGGCCGAGCACATCGGTCGAGTGACCGTACTCCCAGGTCGTGCCGGGCTCGTACTGCAGCGGCAGCTTCGCGAGCGTTCTGCAGAAATCGGCCAGCACCCATTTCTGCGACCAGAGGCCGGCATCCCGGTACATCCTCTGCACGGTGGTTCGCTGGACGAAAGCTCCATAAGTGAAACCGGCCGTGTGCCGCAGCAGGTCCTGGACCGTGATCTGCTGCTTCGCGTCCGCCAGCGTAAACGTCGCCTTGCCGGAGGAGTCGGTGCCATCGATGCCGACCTTCATGTCCTTGAACTCGGGAAGGTGCTTCGAGATCGGCTCGTGCAGCCCGAGGAGGCCTTCCTCGACCAGTATCATCGCCGCCACGCTGACGATCGGCTTGGTCATCGAGTAGATCCGGAAGATTGAATCCTCGCGCATGCGCACGTTGCGGGCCTTGTCCTGCCAGCCGAAGCTCTGCGAATAGGCCAGCCTGCCGTCTCGTGCGATCATCACCACCGCTCCCGGCAGTTCGCCGGAGTCCACCGCGCGCTGCAACATCGCACCGAGCCGTGCGAGCCGAGCGGAAGACATGCCGACATCCTCCGGGCTGGCTGGCGGAAGCGGCGCCGCCAAGGCTGTGACCGCGGCCGACAGGAAGAAAAGAAGACAGGTACGGACGAGCGTGTGCATGGACTCTCCCTCGAGCATTGCCGTCTGGCGCGACGTTGCCACTATCTTAATCGCTCGTTGCGGTTACGGAAACAGCGCTGAACCGGCAGGAGACCTTGAGAACGACAAACGATAAAGGTCCTGGAATCGACCGGCGGGTCGTACACTCGCCATCGACACTGCGCCCGATTCAGCGTGGCAGGACCATCCGGCGCCAGGCGCCGGAGCGCCAGCGCAGAAAGATCATCGTGCCGAGCGCCGCGGTATAGACCAGCGCCGCGGCCCAGCCGCCGACCGCTCCCAGGCCGAACTGCGGCAGGAAGCCTACCCAGCCCGCGCCGTCGGGGAAGATCAGCATGTGCGCAAGCGGCACGAAACCGAACCATGCGAGCCCGACGATCATCACTACAGGCACCCTCATGTCGCCGGTTCCGCGCAGGCAGAACTGTGCGCCCAGGTTGAGTCCGTCGAATATCTGATAACCGGCCGCGAACCACAACAGCGTGCGCCCCAGGGCGATAACCTGCCCGGAGTGGGCGTCGCCGGGGTTGATGAAATGAGGCAGCAGCCAGGGGCCGGCGAGAGCCAGAAAGACGCTGACGCAACCCATGTAGCAGACGCACAGCACGATGATTGCATTGCCGAGGCGCGCCGCCCAGTCACGGTCGCCGGCACCGATAGACTGGCCGACGAGCGTCGTGCCGGCCAGCGCGAATCCTATGGTCGGCATGTAGGCGATCGAGGTGAGCATCAGAACGATCTGCGAGGCGGCTCCTCCCACCGCGCCGATTCCGGACTGCATCAACTGGAACATTGCCAGCGCGCCCACGTCTATCGCCGGGAAAATCCCCATGGGCAATCCCACCGACAACAGGCTCATGACCAGCCTCGGGTCCGGTTTCAGCCCCGCCCGGCTGGAGAACTCGCGGTCGAGCGCTCGGCTTGCGAGCAACGCGGCGGTGACCAGAGCAGTGGCGAGCAGGGCAGCGGTAGTCGCCCAGGCGGCGCCGGCGACTCCCCACCCGAGCTCGAAGATGAAGATCTGGTTGAGGATGGCATTCAGCACCGCTGAGAATGAAACCACCGCCAGTGTCACCTTGGAGCGTCCGATTCCGTTGAAGAACCCGGTCAGCGCCCATACCGCGAGCGCAAACGGCCCGCCGAGCATCCGCGGAAACCAGTACTCGATCGTCCTGGAGTGGATTTCTTCGGTCAGGCCGAAGGGGCGGATCAGCACGTCGCCGGCGAACGCGAGCAGCACGAAAGCCGGAGCCGTGAGCATCACTGCCCACAGCCCGTTCCAGGCCACCCGCGCGGCACGCCGCGAGTCGCCTCCACCATACGCCTGCGCGACAAAAGTCTGGACCGCGAGCGAAGCCCCGCCCAGCAGCAGAATGGCGACTATGGTGAGCCAGTAGACCGCGCCAACGGCGGCCACCGCATCGGCGGACAGCCTGCCGACGAACCAGGTGTCGGTGAGGTTCAGCAACGCCTGGACGCTGGAATTCGCCACCAACGGCAGCGCCAGGGCAATTACTGCGCGCATGTCGACCTGCCTGCGGCCGGCGCTGAGTCGAATCGCCGGCAAGCGCAAGGTCTTTGCCGCGGCTTCGGTATTCAAGGGTCCGCCTGTGCCTTCGGAAAGAAGCGCGCGCGAGCGCGGAGGGCGCAGCGAAGAATCCGCGCGCGCCCTGTCTGGACTGTCCGGCTAGTGCAGTTGCTTGCGGCTGACTGGAACTTCCGACTCGTCGGTTGCTCCGGGCTGGGAACTGCCCTGCTGCTGCCGATTGCGCTCGAAGAGCTGATCAACCAGCGCCAGGACCTGGCCGGCATCGGCCTCGTTGAACTCCCGGGCGAGAAGATGCTGCACGTCCTCCAGCATTCGTTGCCGGCGCGCCTGGTGGACCGCGTCGCCATTGGGTCCGACGAACATCACGTCGAACTCATCGCGCCCGTCGTCATGGTAGTAGGTGACATCGAACGAGGCGGCTTCCTCGCTGTAGCCGTTGAGGGCATCGAGCGCTTCGCCGAGGATCTGGCGAAAGCTTCTACCCACGTCTCCGGTCCAGCACACGTCCAAGACCCGCCTCCGGCGATCGAAAACGATGCCGGGCTCGTCCGGGTGCACGCTCTTCGCATCGGCCAGCGTGTCTTCGTCGACATAATCCAGCCAGGGACGCAGAGCGGCCTCGATCTGGGCCGTGGTGGTGCCCGCCTTCAGCAGCACTGTTCCGTGAACGTGGACTTCGACTCGCATGATGAACTCCCCGACCCGCTTCTCCATGGATTTGAACCGGAACGGCGGGAAAGGTCGCAATTCTAGCCCTTTTGCGGCGCAATTCCGAGGCTGCGCTAGAATCCGCGCCTTTGCCCCTCCCGAGACCATCTTGATCAACGCCAGTCTGGCCCGTCTGCGAGGCTCCGGTCCACATGTGCGCGCGGTCCTGTACATGATGGCGATGGTGATCTGCTTCTCGGTGCTGGAGACTACCGCGAAATATCTGAGCCGATGGTATCCGGTGCCGATGGTGGTCTGGTGGCGCTACTTCGTGCATTCGGCCCTGATTCTCGCCGTGCTGGCGCCACGCATCGGTTTCGCCCTGGTGCGCACCCGGCAGCCTGCCGGCCAGTTCGTGCGCGCCGCGCTGCTGATGGGGTCCACGCTTTTCAACTTCAGCGCCTTGAGTTTCCTGCCCATGGCCGAGGTCAAGGCGATCAGCTTCGTGTCACCGCTGCTGGTGACGGTGTTCGCGGTGTGGCTGCTCTCCGAAACGGTCAATCGCGCCAGATGGATTGCGGTCGCCGCCGGATTCCTCGGCGTGCTGTTTATCGTCCGTCCCGGCAGCGCCATGCTGCAATGGCCGGCGATGCTGGCGATCGGTGCGGCTCTGTGCTACAGCCTCTATCAGATCATGACCCGGAAATTCAGCGCATCCGAAAGCCCGCTTACGACGTTCTTCTACACCGCCGCAGTTGGATGTCTGCTGATGTCCCTGGTGGTGCCGTTCTTCTGGAGAACTCCCGAGATCCGGCACGTGCCGCTGTTGCTGTTGCTGGGGGTGGTCGGCGGCGCCGGCCACTATGCGCTGATCAAGGCGATGGAGCTTGCCGACGCCTCCTTCCTTTCCCCGCTGGGATACACCCAGCTGATCTGGGCAACTCTACTGGGCTTCACCGTATTCGGCGATCTGCCGGATGCGATTGCATTCATCGGCATGGTGGTCATTGTCGCCTGCGGCCTGTATGTCGCGCTCGGCCATCGACCCAAGCCGCGCGAGGAGCCGGAGACGGCTATAGAATGAAGCGCGAGGCCGGAGGCTCCGGCCAGGCGCCTTGCCCTAGCGCTGCACGCTCTCGAAATAGCGCCGGATCAGGTAGTCGACCGAAAGCCTGCCGGACCCGTGAAACGATGTCACGAGCAGCAGAAATCCCCAGTAGAAATGGTCCTTCAGGCCGCCTGGCGACAGGTCGGGGTACGAGATCACCGCGATGTAGTTGAACACGAAAAGCGCAAGTGCACTGAACCGGCCGGCAAGCCCGATTGCCAGCAGCACCGGCAGAGTAAGCTCGGCGGCGGTGGCGAGATAGGCCGCGAGCACGGGCGGCACGAGGGGAACTGCGTACTCGTACTCGAACAGCATCAGGGTCGTGTCCCAGGTTCCGATCTTGGTCAGCCCGGACTTGAAGAACACGTTGGCCACATAAAGGCGAATTGCCAGATCGAGTGCAGGGGTGGCGAATTCCAGCCAGCGCGTCAGCACCCTCACCAGTGTCACGAATTTGGTCCACATCGTTACGCTCCGTTCATCGGACCGTGCGGTTCAGTAATGACATCGACGATGATCTCTCGGGCGACCAGACTTCCGAGCAGTGCTGCCACGTCGAGCGAGGACTCGAGCTCGAGCGCCGCTTCGATCGCCGACGACAGTCTCACGCCTCGCGCGGCCGCTTCGATGAAGGCAAACTCGCCCGCGCCCAACGCGCAGATCGCCACCTCGTAGCCCACGCGGGAAACCAGCACGCGGACCTCGCCTTCGTCGAGGTTGACTGTGTCGTCGCCATGGAAGCCCGGCTGGTTGGTCTGCCAGATCCGCAGCACCGGATACGCCGAGCGAAGCAGGCTGCACCCAGGCTGGAGCCGCAGGCGCAATCGCGGCCATCGAGTTTCAGGGATCGCCGCCAGGCGCTGCAGGTCCAGAGGACGGTGGTCGGCGGCATGAAACGCTTCGTGCCACAACCACTCCAGGCGAGCCACATCCGCCAGGTACACCAATGCAGCCGCCGGAGGGAACGATTCCAGAAACGCGGGAAACTGCGCTCCATAGCGGTGCAGGTCGCCACTCGCCGAGGGAAACTCGCGAATGAAGCGCCGCGCGGCGTGATCGAAGAACTCCCCGCCGGTCAGCCGCTCGACCACCGGATACACAGCGTGCAGCGCCTCCCCGAGGTTGCTGAATACTGCAGCGCGGTAGATCGAGAATCTCGATCCGTCCTCCGGCAGGATATGGGCTGGTGAGGACTCACCGGAATACAGCCGGCCAAGGAAGCCGGATTGCACCTCAGACAGCGACGGTGTTCGCATCGCTCAGCACCGCCTGTGCCTTGTGCGCTTCGGCGAGAAGTACCGGCAGCGCCGGCAGGTCGGTGTCCCACTCGACCAGCGTCGGGACCGGGCCGATGCGTTCGATCGCCCGCCGGAACAGCGCCCACACCGGCGGATGGACCGCGCGGCCGTGGGTATCTATCAGGCATTCAGCGCCGACCTCGTAGCCTGCTAGATGGATCTCCTCGACTGCCCGCGCCGGGATCGCGTCGACATAGGCCTGGGCATCGAATCCCTGATTGATCGAGTTGACGTACACGTTGTTGATATCGAGCAGCAAGCCGCAACCCGTTCGCCGGCCCACCTCCGTAAAGAATTCCCATTCAGGGATCGCGGAGTGACCATAGCGCACGTATGCCGAGACGTTCTCGACCAGAATTCGCCGCCCCAGCCGCTCCTGTGCCTCGGTGACCCGCGAACACACATGCGTGAGCGCTTCTTCGGTATAAGGCAGAGGCAGCAGCTCGTTGGCGTAGCGCCCGCCGAAAGAGCACCAGCACAAATGCTCGGAAACGAATGCAGGCTGGTAGCGCTCGACCAGCCGCTGCAGCTGCGCGAGATGCCGCTCGTCCAGCGCGTCGACCGATCCGAGGGACAAGCCCACGCCGTGCAGACTCAAGGGATAGAGTTCGCGTGCCTTGGCGAGAAAATAGTGCGGCTGGCCGCCTGCGCCGAAGAAATTTTCACTGTGGACCTCGACGAAGCCCAGCGCCGGGCGCTGCTCGAGCAGCGCCCGGTAATGCGGCGCGCGCAGGCCGATCCCCGCCTGCGTGGCGAGCGCCGGTTCCAGCTGGAAACCAGGCTGCAACGGACCTACTTCTTGGCGACCATGCCGCCCACGATCTTCTCGCAGGCGCCTTTGGGGAGATAGATCCATGCCTCTTTGTCGCCATCCTTCGTCGACGTGCCGGCACACGACGAATTGGATGTGCCGCAGTCGTTCTTGCCAGCCTTGACGATGCCGGCGCACTTCTCCATGCCTTTCTCGGCGGCGAGCGCAGGGATGCCGGTCAGCCCGGTGGCGATAAGGCTGGTGATGGCGGTCCGGACAATCAGATCTGTTGCTTTCATTTCATCTCCTCGAGGTCAGTGGTTGATAACATGAACGGCGAAGACGCCGTTCAACGGTAAAGACGGCCTTCGCGGCCAGAACCTTACGGCGACGTGCGGCGAGCCGGGCATCACGTCCGCCACCGGACGCTGGTCTTCACGAGCTTTTCGACCGCAGTCGCCCGGTCCGGAGTGTCGGTGACGATACCAAGGCTGCCGCTTCGCAGCGGCAGGATGATTACCGCGTAACCGTCCATCGTCATCGGCTTGCGCAGGCTCGCGCGGTGCCCGGGCATGAGTATCAGCGTGGCGGGGCCGTGCTCGGTCTGAACCAGGATGTGGTGCGCGAGCACCCCGTCTATCGGGCACCGCCCCAGATGCCGGACCTCGCCGATGGCCCCGCTCAGCTCGCCCCCGTAGCGCGAGAACGTCTGTTCGAGTTGCACCAGCGCGACATGATCGTTGGCATGCAGCACCCCCGGTTCGGAGATGACGTGAGCGATAAAGCTCGCGCCAAGTTCCTGCCGCGAGGACTGGACCGAGTTGTATCCGACGACCGCAGAGACTGCGAGCACCAGGCCCGCGGCCAGCGCCATCGCGGTGCGGGCGAACCACTGCGGATACCGGCTGCCGGGAATCGGCGGTTTTCCGTGTCGCAGCGTGATCTGCTCTGCGAGACCCTCGGGCACGGGGACGTTTGCCGCCTGGTGAAGCCGGCGTTCGAATGCCTCGAGCTCGCGCACGAAAGCGGTGCAGTCCGCGCAGTCGCGCAGATGATCGACCACCTCGGGCCGCGCATCCTGCGGTTCTGCGAGCTTGATTCGTCTGAGAGCCAGGCAGTCCATGGTCAACTCCTGTCCCTGGCCGAGGGCACCTGCGACTGCGGAACGGCCAGTCTTTGCAGCATCTGCCGGGAGCGCGTAAGCCGAGTCATTACGTTCTGCTCGCTGATATTCATCATTTGCGCGATCTCCCGGCAACTGAACCCGCCGAGCACCTGCAGCAGAAGCGGCTGGCGGTAATTCTCGGGCAATGCCCGCAGGCATTCTTCCAACTCGACTCGTTCGTATCCGGATTCGCCCGCCGCCTGGCCCAGTCCGTCGAGTTCCACGTCTTCCGTCTGCAGTTGCTTGCGCTGGTGCACGCGGGCGTGCTCGTTGCGCAGGATGGCGAAGAGCCATGCCTTGACCGCGGACTGGTCGCGCAACGATTCTTTCGCCTTCCAGGCGGCCGCGAACGCTTCCTGCACCAGATCCTGGGCCTGCCAGCGGTTGCGGCACAGCCAGAATGCAAACCGATACAGATCCGGCGAATAGGCGCGTATCGCCATCTCGAACGCCGCCTGGTTCATGCTGTGGACTCCATGGCCGGGGCCTGACGGGACATCCGCAAATATACGCGGCGCGCGCCCCCGGTGGATGCCTGAACCCGGCGGCTGGCAGACGCCGAGTTCAGACGCAACTGTCGACGCGCTCATCCACGCCCGAAGGTTCTGATGTCGCGGGATTCGATCGTCACGGATTCCGTCGATGCCCCGGCCTTCCTGGCCGGCAGCATTCGTGCGCCCGCGCGGCCGGAAACGCTGTTCACGTCCCGTCCGACCGCAACCTTGGGTACGGCGCCCAGATCATGACTGGCCATCCAGCCGCTCGATCGACCAAGCGCATCGACGCCTGCGGGCGCAGGCATGCCAAAGCTGCTGGCGGAGAACACGCCTGCAACAAGGGCCAGCGATGCTCCGAAAAGCACGCTTCGAATCTCTTTCCTCGCGTTCATGGAATCCTCCTGTCTGGTTTCAAGGACTTCTGCGAAGCTGCATCGATCGCGCGTCGCCCGCCGGAGCCGGCGCAGCGAGAATCAGGGGCTTCTGAGGGAGTAGACAGGGTCGAGGCCGGAAACCTTACAGCGTCGAACCCGGGAACTGGAACGCATCCAAGGTGGCCGGATGCTTCGCTCGCTCAGGGTTCTACCTCACGTCATCGGGGCTGAATACCGCTCTTGCAGGACTGCCGAGCCGGTCTTCGCGGTCGGACTCGAAGAGGCCCTGGAGTTCGCGCGACGCCTCTTGGGTAGTCTGGATGAGCTGGGTCTCGTCGTGATAGACCGCGTGCTGGCGCTCGAGCTGGGCCTGGTCGTGGCGCTGAAATGTCGCCAGCGTGTCTTTCGACTCCCATTCGGACAGACCGATGTCGCGCAGAGCCTGTCCCGCGATCTCGAGCGAGGAAAGGAAGGTCTCGCGCACGATCCGGTGCGCACCCAGGTCCATCAGCCGGTAGGCATGGAAGCGGTTGCGGGCGCGGGCGAGGATTTTCACGCCGGGGAAGTGCTTCCTCACGATCTCGGCGACGCGCAGTGAGGCCTCGACGTCGTCGATCGCCAGCACGAAGATCCGCGCCTTGTCCGTCCTCGCCGCGCGCAACAGGTCCAGCCGCGAGGCGTCTCCGTAATAGGCCCGGGAGCCGAAACGGCGCACAGTCTCGATCTGCTCGCTGCTCTTGTCGAGCGCGGTAAAGGCGATATTCCTCGCCCTCAGAACCCGGCCGACGATCTGGCCGACGCGCCCGAATCCGGCGATCACCACAGGCACCTCGCCGGCGTCGATCCGGTCGAAGGATTCTTCGCCCTGGCGCGCGCCCATTCGACTCAGCCAGTCGTCCAGCGCCAGCGACAGCGGGGTCAGCATCATCGACAGGGTCACGACGATGACCAGCGTGTCGGCAAGCGCTGCGGACATGATTCCGCCGGCTGCGGCCACCGCGAAAAGGACGAAAGCGAACTCCCCGCCCTGGGCCAGCGCAGCGGCAAGGCGGCGCGAGGATTCGACGCCCTGGCCCGAGAACCTGCCGAGAGCGAACAGGACCGCCCCCTTGATCAGCATCAGGACCGCGACAGCGATCTGCAACGGCTCGCGCGCGAGCAGGCCGAGATCGACCGACATTCCGACCGAGATGAAGAACAGCCCGAGCAACAGGCCTTTGAAGGGCTCGATGTTGGCTTCCAGCTCGTGGCGGTACTCGGAATCGGCCAGCAGCACCCCGGCAAGGAACGCGCCGAGCGACATCGACAGACCCACCGAGGAGACCAGCAAAGACACGCCGATCACCGCGAGCAACGCCGCCGCGGTAAAAATTTCCTGGATCTGGCTGGCCGCGATGGCATGGAAGACAGGGCGCAGAAGGTATCGCCCTCCCACCACGATAACGGCGATGACGGCGACTGCCTGCAGGGCGGCGAACCAGGCCCGAGCGCCGCTCGGGACGCCCTCTCCGACCCCGAGCAGCGGAATGAGCGCCAGCAGGGGGATGACCGCCAGATCCTGGAACAACAGGATCGCAAACGACGAACGGCCGTGGCGGGTGGTGAGTTCGCCGCGTTCGGCCAGCACCTGCAGGACGAAAGCGGTGGAGGACATCGACAGCGCCAGCCCGATCACCACCGAGGCCTGCCATGACAGCCCAAGGGCCAGCCCGGCGGCGGCAAGCGCAGCGCCTGTGATCGCGACCTGCGCGCCGCCAAGGCCGAACACCGCCTTGCGCAGCACCCAGAGCCGCGAGGGCTGCAACTCCAGCCCGATCACGAACAGCAGCAGCACCACGCCCAGCTCGGCGAAGTGCATGACGTTCTCGACCTCACCGACGAAGCCGAGACCGGAGGGACCGATGGCTATTCCGGCCGCAAGATAGCCGAGCACGGCGCCCAGCCGGAAGCGGCGAAACAACGGCACGGCGACTACCGCGGCGGCGAGAAATATCGCGGTCTGAGATAGAAGGGACATCTCAAAACAAGGCGCGAGGCGCTAGGCTCGAGGCGCAAGCACGAACAACGAACAGCGACGAAAACTCCGCTTTCAGCCAACCGACGTCCTGAAACCCGTATCGAAAGCGAGGGCTATTCGGGCCCTCACCTCGGTCCCCCGTGCCTCGTGTCAAACATCAGAAAATCTTCACGAACTCCATGTAAAGCGATGGCACGATGAACACCGTGATGACGCTGGCCGCGAGCCAGAGCAACACCATCATCCAACCCGGCACTTTGAGCTCCGGGGTCAGATGCCGAATGGCGAGAAAGACGGTTCCGAACGCCACGATGGGCAGCAGCGCTGCCTGTCCGATTCCCGTCCATACGACCAGTGTGACCGGCGCCTGCCCGAACACGAAGTATAGGGCGACGGCGAGCACTGTAATGGTCAGGATGTAAAGGTCGCGGAACCGCGTTCTGCGCCGGTAGTCGTCTCGCGCATAGGCGCCGAGCAGCTGGGAAAAGTCCGCCAGCATCCGCGAATTGCCGGCCGTGACGGCAAACACGGTGCCGTACAGGATCATCACCGCGCCGAAGTAGAACAGCCAAAGCGACCAGGGGCCGAGCGTCTGGGTGTAGATGTTCGACAGCGCCGAGATCATGTTCTTCCCATCCGGCACCTGGCCCATCCCGTGCAGAATGCCGGCGCCCAGCAGATAGAAGGCGATCGTCGCCAGGGTGTAGACGATCATCGAAACCACCACGTCCACGTGCATCACCCGTATCCAGCCGTTGGCCCGATCGCGCCATTCATGCGAGTCTTCCCTTGGCCCGGTAAAGCGCGCGTAGCCCTTCTCGATGCACCAGTAGGGGTAGATGCACAGCTCGCCCGAAGCGACCCCGGTGATGCCGAACACGGCGATCGCCACCGCCAGGCCTTCGCCTTCCGGCATCGTGAACCTGAGTCCTTCGGCGATCTGCCCCCAGGAGAAAAACTCCGGCATGCGGGTCAGCACCACGGCCGCCAGGCAGGTGATGAGGGTGAACACGCCGACCTTGAACATTGCGATCTTTTCGATGCGCGGATAGGCGCCGCCCAGGAGCAGCGCCAGTGTCGTGACCATGAAGACCAGCACCCAGGCGGTTACCGACACCGACGGGAACAGGCTGTGCATCACCTGCGAGACCCCGATGTACATGCCGGTCAGCGCGAACAGCACGGCGACCGTCGCGGCAAACCAGCACCAGACGACCCAGTTCACTCCCAGGCGGGGCCCCGGTATGCGGGAAAAAGCAATGAGAGTTGTCTCGCCGCTCGAGATGATGTAGCGCCCGAGCACGGCCTGCACTACGGCTTTTATCAGGCAACTGATGATGATCAGCCACATCATGGTGTAACCGAACCGCGCGCCGAGAGTCGTGGTGGCGATCAGTTCGCCCGATCCCACGATGGAGGCGGAGAGCACCAGCCCCGGTCCGATGCGACGGAGGATGGAAAAGAACCCGATCGGGGGGGCAACGACGTTTCGCGGGTCGAGCCTGTAGGGATCGAAGTGAACGTCTTCGACGACTGACGGTCGCGCTGCAGCGGCGGCTGTATCCATGGTTCCTCCCCGGCCGGACCCCGGCCTGCATCGGGCCGGGGCGGATGGAGAACGCGGTGGCGGCGCGGCGGGCTACTTCGCCGCGATCACCCGTATCTCGACCTTGTACTTCGGCGTGGCAAGCCTCGATTCCACGCAGGCCCGCGCCGGCGTGTTGTTCTTCGGCACCCACATGTCCCACACCGCGTTCATCTCGTCGTAGTAGCGGATATCCGACAGCCAGATCGTGGCCATCAGGATGCGGGTCTTGTCGGTTCCGGCTTCCTTCAGATAGCGATCGATCTTGTCGAGAATCTGTCCGGTCTGTCCGCCGACGTCGGCGTTGGCATCGTCTGCCACGATCCCGGCGGTGTATACCGTGTCACCATGCACCACCACCTGCGACAACCGCGGCCCGATGTGAAGACGTTGTATCGTCATGGTCCTGGTCTCCCGTTGCCGGCCGCGGCGTTACATGAACCAGCGGCGGAACTCGCCGACAAGCACGAAGGCGGTAATGGCGCTCGCGGCGAACCAGAGCAGCGCGGTCATCCATGCCGGAGCGCTCATCTCCTTCGGAACGTAGCGCTTCACCAGGTAGATCGTGCCGATGGAAATGACTGGCAGCGTCCATGCCTGCGACAGGCCGCCCCAGGTCACCATCGCCACCGGCTGCTCACCGAACACGAAAAACATCGCCAGCGGAATGATGGTCAGGACCCAGATGAAAATGTCGCGCCAGCGCGTGCGCGACGAGTAGTCGTCGTGCTCGAACACGCCTTGCAGGCGCAGGAAGTCAGCCAGCATCCGGGAGTGTCCCGCCGTCGCGGCGAACACCGTGCCGTACAGGATCACGATCGCGCCGACATAGAAGAGCCACTTGGCCCAGCCGCCGAGCGTCTCGGTATAGATGTTCGACAGGACCACGATCATGTCGGTCGTGCCCGGCACCTGCCCCATGCCGTGGAGGATGCCCGCGCCAAGCAGGTAGAAGGCGATGGTGGCCACGGTGTAGATGATCATCGAACTGATCACGTCAACGTTCATCACTCGCACCCAGCCCCTGGCGCGGCGGCGCCACGCTTCCGAATCCTCGTGCGGACCGGCGTAGCGGGCATAACCTTTTTCCACGCACCAGTAGGTGTACATGTACAGCTCGGTTGCACCGACGCCGGTGATGCCGAAGGTCGCCAGCGCGATCGCCAGGCCTGCCGCGGGAAGTTCGAAAGTGAAGCCGTGGGTGACGTCGGCCCAGGAGAAGTACTGCGGCATCCGGGTGAGAACGACCGCCGCGAGCAGCGTGATCAGCGTGAACAGCCCGACCTTCACCATGGCGATCTTCTCGATGCGCGAATAAGCGCCGCCCAGCAGCAGAACCAGGGTCAGCACGCCGAACGCCAGCACCCACCACACAACGTCCACACCGGTGAAGATCTTCATCACCTGGGATACGCCGATGTACATCGCGCTGACCTGGAACAGGGTGAAGAACACCATCACCACCCAGGCCCAGACGACCCAGTTCAGCCTGCCGAGTTTCCCGGGAATCCGGTTGAATGCCTCCAGCCCGGTTTCCCCGAGGGCGATCGTGTAGCGCCCGAGGAAGGACTGGACCACTGCCTTGACGAGACAGCTCAGGATCACCAGCCACATCACGGTGTAGCCTACCTTGGCGCCGAGCGTGGTCGTTGCGATCAGCTCGCCCGAGCCGACAATGGAGGCCGAAAGCACGATGCCGGGGCCGATCTTCTTGAGGATTTCGCCCAACTTCGTGGGCGGCTCGAGCACATCCTTCGGATCGAGCGCATAGGGATCCAGATGCCCTCGCACCACCGCCTGGTCGACGCGTTCGGTTGCGCTTGTCATTGTCGGTCCTCCTCTTCCCCCTGAAGGGGCTTGTTATCTTTGTCTGCGGCCGCCAACTCGGCAGTGCCCTGCCTGGCAGCTCACTGCTGGCGAAACGGTAACACAAACACAGGAGAGACAAGCAGGAAGCGGCCTGCCTGCACCTTCATTTTTGCGTGACGGCCGCCCGCTGGGTCTTGAGAGTCACCATCTCCTCGGCAACGGTAGGATGGATCGCGACGGTGTCGTCGAAGTCGGCCTTGGTCGCTCCCATCCGCACTGCGACCGCAAAGCCCTGCAGCATCTCATCCGCCCCGAGGCCAACCACGTGGCAGCCCACGATGCGCTCCTCCGGCCCGGTCACGATCAGCTTCATGGAGCACCTGGGCTGACGTCGGCTGAACGCGTAGTACATGGGCGTGAACAGGGTCTCGTAGATCCGGATCGCATCCCTGCCGAACTTCTTCACTGCCTGCTGCTCGGTCAGACCGACGGTGCCTATGGGTGGATGGCTGAAGATCACGGTTGGAATGTTGTCGTAAGGCAGGTGCCGTCCCGCCTTTGCACCGAACAGCCGGTCCGCAAGCCGCCGCCCGGCGGCGATCGCAACGGGGGTCAGCTCGAACCGGCCGGCGACATCGCCGATCGCGTAGATTCCCGTGACATTGGTCTGCTGGTATGCGTCCGTCTCGATGGTTCCATCCGCCCGAACCTTCACCCCGGCCGCTTCAAGGCCGACAGCGCCGGTGTTCGCCTTGCGGCCCACCGCCCAGATCAATGTATCGAAGCCCGAATGGATCTCGGCTCTCCTGGTCTCGATCGACAGGCCGTTCGCGCTGCGCGAGACTGCGCGCACGCGGGCGCCTTTCAGGATCCGCACACCGTCGCCCTGCATCTGCTCCATGAGACGCTCGCGCAGCATCGAGTCGAAATCGTGCAGGAAATGATCGCGGCGCAGCAGCATCGTCACGTCCGCTCCGAGCGCGCGCAGCAGGCCGGCAAACTCGACGCTGATGTACCCGGCGCCGACGATTGCCACCCGGTCGGGGCGTGCCGGAAGTTCGAAGAACCCGTCTGAGGTGATTCCCAGGTCCGCCCCTGGAAGTTCGGGGACGATCGGACGGGCGCCAACCGCGATCACCACATGATCTGCGCGATAGCGCTCGCCGCCGGCCTCGACGGTTGCCCGGTCGATGAAGCGCGCAGGCAAGCCGACGATTTCCACCTTGTTGTTCGTCAGGCCGCGCTCGTAAGCGGCGTTCAGCTTGCGGATGTATTCGTCGCGGGCGGTCTTTAGCCGCGCCCAGTCGAATCCGGCAGCATGCGCTTCGAAGCCATAGCCGCGTGACTCCTCGATCGAGTGGGCCGCGGTCGCCGCGCTCCACATGATTTTCTTCGGCACGCAGCCGACATTGACACAGGTACCGCCCATCCGGCCGGGTTCGAACAGCACGACCTTTGCGCCGTAGGAGGCTGCACGGTTCGCGGTGGCCACGCCACCGCTGCCGCCACCGATCACCAGCAGGTCGGATTGCTTCATTGCGCGATCGCCGTGGTTGCTTTAGAAAGGCCGGAGTATAGCGAACCGCATACCGGGACCAGGATGAGGAAAGCGTTGATTGCCGGAGCCACCGGCGTGGTCGGCCGTTACCTGCTGCGGCACCTGGTGCAGGCCGGAAACTGGAACCCCATAGCCGTGTCGCGACGCAAGCCCGATCCACCGGGCGACTACGCCCACGTTGCGGCCGACCTGTCGGATCCGGCAGACACGAAGGCGAAGCTCGCCCACGCAAGAGACGTAACCCATGTCTTCTACGCCGCCTACGCGGAGCGTGGCGGCGCGCAGGAGCTGGCCTTGGCGAACACGGCCATGCTTCGCAACCTGCTGGACGCGATCGAGCCGGTCGCGGAAGAACTGCAGCACGTGCACCTGGTCGAGGGCACCAAGTGGTATGGCAGCCACGTTGGTGCGTTCAAGACGCCGGCGAAGGAGAGCGATCCACGCACGGTGCCAGCGCTTCTCTACTACGACCAGCAGGACCTGCTGGAATCGAGACAGAAGGGGAAGCGGTGGACCTGGTCGGCGGTGAGGCCCCACACCGTATGCGGCTTCGCGGTCGGCAACCCGATGAACCTGACCACGGTCATCGCGGTTTACGCCGCGCTCTGCAGGGAGCTCGGAATCGCCTTCTCGCATCCCGGGAAGCCCTCGAACTGGCGCACGCTGTATCAGGTCACCGACTCCGGGCTGCTGGCGCGGGCGATCGAATGGATGGCGGTCAGCCCGCAATGTGCGAACCAGGCCTACAACATCACCAACGGCGACCTGTTCCGCTGGGAGAACGTCTGGCCTCGCCTCGCTGCGTTCTTCGGCCTCGAGCCCGGTCCGCAGAGGCACTTTTCGCTGCAGGAGTTCATGGTCGACAAGGCGAATGCGTGGGACCGGATCGTGAAGCGGCACGGGCTCAGACCCTACGGCTTCGGGGAGATCGCCGCGTGGAAGTTCGGCGATTTCGTCTTCTCCGCGGAGTGGGACGTGATCTCCGACTGCGGCAAAGCCCGCCGCGCCGGATTCTGCGAAACGATCGATTCCGAGGAGATGTTTCTCAGACTGTTCTCCGAGTTCAGGCGAGATAGAATCATCCCTTGACTCACAGGGAAGGAAACGGTCGATGAAGCGGGTTCTGGTGTTCGACGTCAACGAGACGCTGCTCGATCTGCGTGCGCTGACGCCGCACTTCGAGCGGATTTTCGGCGACGGGCAACTGCTGCATCAATGGTTCGGTCAGGTTCTGCAGTCGGCGCTTCTCAGTGTGGTGACCGGGCCGTACCACGATTTCGGCAAGGTGGGGCGTTCAGCCCTCGACATGATCGCTGCGCGCCGCAGCGTGAAACTGAGCGATGCCGACCGGACCGCGATCGTCGGTGGCATGCGCAAACTACCCCCTCACCCGGATGTCAAGCCGGCTTTCGAGAAACTGAAGGCAGCGGGATTCCGGATGGCGACGCTCACCAATTCTCCGGCCACCGTGGCCGATGACCAGCTTGCCAATGCCGGACTCAAGCCGTACCTGGAAAAGATCATCTCGGTGGACTCGGTGCAGAGCCTGAAACCGGCCGCCAAGGTGTATCGCCATGCCGCCGAGACGCTGGGCGTTCGCATCGGCGAGATCCGGCTGATCGCCGCGCATTCCTGGGATGTCGCCGGCGCGATGAGCGCCGGTTGCGCTGCCGCTTTTGTCGCCCGGCCCGGCATGGTGCTCGACCCGCTGTTTCCGGCGCCCGACATCGTCGACAAGGATGTGCTTGCGGTCGCGGCCAGAATCATCGAAGCCGGCGGCTGACGGCGGCGTGCCTGCGCTGGTGCGTGCCGTCTCCACTGATCCGAAAGACTCCCCATGATCGATCTCCACTACTGGACCACGCCCAACGGCCACAAGATCACCATTTTTCTCGAGGAAACCGGAACGCCTTACCGGATCGTTCCGGTCAACATCGGCCGGGGCGACCAGTTCAAGCCGGAGTTCCTTAAGATCTCGCCCAACAACCGCATGCCGGCGATCGTCGACCATGACCCTGCCGATGGCAAGGGGCCGCTGTCGGTGTTCGAATCGGGTGCGATTCTCCTGTATCTCGCGGAGAAGACCGGCCGCTTCCTGCCCGCCGACCTGCGCGGGCGGATCGAGACACTGCAATGGCTGTTCTGGCAGATGGCCGGGCTGGGACCGATGGCAGGACAGAACCATCACTTCGTCCACTATGCGCCGGAGAAACTTCCCTACGCCATAGACCGCTACGTCAACGAGACTTCGCGCCTTTACGCGGTGCTCGACAAACGGCTCGGCGACCGCGAGTTTGTCGCCGGCGACTACTCGATCGCCGACATGGCGGCCTATCCCTGGATCGTGCCGCACAAGCGCCAGCAGCAGGATTTGGGGGCTTTCCCCAATCTGCAGCGCTGGTTCGAGGCGATCCGCGCGCGGCCGGCGGTTGAGCGCGCCTACGAAAAGGCAAAGGCGATCAGCAGCCAGCCGGTGGTCGACGAGGAATCGCGCAAGTTTCTGTTCGGCCAGAGCGCCGAGACCGTGCAACGCTGATCAGTTGGCGGAGGGCGACCACCGATGAAGCTGTACGACCTGGCGGCAGCCGACGAAGCGCGACGCTTTTCCCCGTACTGCTGGCGGGTGAAGATGGCCCTGGCTCACAAGGGGCTCGATTGCCAATACGTTGCCTGGCGCTTCACCGAGAAGGAAGCGCTCCCGCAGCCCAACGCCGGGCAGGTGCCGGTGCTGGTGGATGGAGAGAACGTGATCGCCGACTCCTGGCGCATTGCCATTTACCTGGAGGAACGCTATCCGGCCTGCCCGCTGTTCGGATCCGAGACTGCGCGCGGCGAAGCGCTGCTCATCAAGCACTGGACGGAGAAGACGCTGCATCCGCTGATCTCTCGAATGATGCTGCGCGACGTCTGGGCGGGGCTGCACGAGAAGGACAGGACGTATTTCCGCGAATCTCGCGAGAAGCGCTTCGGCATGCCGCTCGAAGAGTTCGTCAGGAATCGTGAAGACACCCGCGTTGCGTTCCGGCAGGCGCTGGAGCCGATGCGCTCGATGCTCGGCGAGCAGGGCTTCGTCTGCGGCAGCCGCCCCGGGTTCGCCGACTACATCGTATTCGGCGCGCTGCAGTGGGCGCGTTGCGGCTCGAATTTTCCGCTGCTCGAGCCGGACGATCCGGTGCACGGCTATCGCGATCGGCTGCTCGACCTGTTCGACGGGCTCGCTCGTCGCGCGGCTCATCTGGACAGCGCGTAGTGCTGCCGGGGCGCAGCCGGGCTGTTATTCGATGGCCTTGTAAGTCACGCTCAAGATTTCCAGTCGCTCGCTTCCGGCAGGGGTTCGCAGCGTGACCCTGTCGCCCTCGTGCGCTTTGAGCAGCGCCTTGGCAAGCGGCGAGATCCAGGAAATCCGGCCAAGCGCGACGTCGGCTTCGTCGATGCCAACGATCGCGTAAGTCTTTTCTTCTCCGCTGCCACGTACCACGACCGTGGCGCCGAAGAACACCTGGTCGGTCGGCTCTCTCGTGGCCGGATCGACCACGACTGCTGCATCCAGACGCTTGGTGAGAAAGCGTATCCGCCGGTCGATCTCCCGCAACCGGCGCTTGCCGTAGATGTAGTCGGCGTTCTCCGAGCGGTCGCCGTTGGAGGCGGCCCACTGGATCACTCTCACCAGTTCAGGGCGCTCCTTGTCGAGCAGGCGCAGGGCCTCGTCTTTCAGGCGCTTGAACCCGGCAGGGGTGATGTAATTCCTGGCGGGCAACGGCGGCGCGCCTGTGTGCTGCTCCAGTGTTTCCCGGCTGGTGTTCTTGGCGGAAGCTCTGCTCATAAGAGGTGCTGCGGCACTGGCGAAGAGTCTATTCGACCCGCCGGAGCTGTCAATGTTCGCGCCGGCACTGCGGATATCCGGGAGTAAAATGCGGTACGTCAGCAACGTACCAAGGAGAAGAAGATGACCATAAAGGTCGGAGACCGCCTCCCCGCCGGTGTCCTGTGGGAGTTCATCGAGGAGGAACGCCCGGGGTGCACGGTGGGACCCAACGAGTTCAAGGTCCAGGACATGGTCAAGGGCAAGCGCATCGCGATCTTCGGCCTGCCCGGAGCCTTCACCCCGACCTGCTCCGCAAAGCATCTGCCCGGGTACGTGCAGAAGGCCGACCAGCTGAGAAAAAAGGTCGACGAAATCTGGTGCCTGTCGGTGAACGACGCTTTCGTGATGGGCGCCTGGGGCAAGCAGCAGGGCGCGCAGAACAAGGTGCGGATGATGGCCGACGGCAATGGCGCCTACACCAAGGCGCTGGGGTTGGAACTGGACCTGGTGGCCCGCGGGCTGGGCGTTCGTTCGCAGCGCTACTCGATGCTGGTAGTGGATGGCGTGGTGAAAGCCCTTAACGTGGAGCAGCCGGGGAAGTTCGAAGTCAGCGACGCCGACAACATGCTCAAGCAGGTTGCTTAGCACGCCTCACCGGAGACGGTGCGCGGCACGAGCCTTGCTACTCTGTTGGCAGCAGGGCCGGCCGCGCCGGATCATCGCCGCGGCGGGTCAGATCCGGACCCTTTTCGATTGTGAGGTGACCATATGAAACGCATGCTCATCGTCAGCGCACTTCTGGCCCTGGCTGCGTGCGGCGTCAGCGAAACCGCCACCGTAGCTGCCACCGGCGCATCGATCAAAGCGCAGGAAGCCAAACAGGCCGAAAAAACGAAAGAGCAGTTCGAGCAGAAGCTGCAGGAAGCGAATCAGCAGATGCAGCAACGGGCCGAAGAGCCCGAGTAACAGCAGCACCCACCTCACCCCCCGCCCTCTCCCCCCGCAAGCGGGCTGAGAGGGTGCTTGAGGCGGCACCTGTGTGCGCTTGGGGATCGAAAAGTTTTGGGCAACCTCGCCAAGCGACTCCGAAAAGGCCAGACTGACGCCGAGTCGTTGCTCTGGTCCTTCCTGCGTAATCGGCAACTTGATGGTTTCAAGTTTCGCCGCCAGCATCCGATACCGCCGTACATTGTCGATTTCGCATGCGTGGACATCAAACTTGTCGTGGAGATTGATGGCGGACATCATGCCGATCAACGGTCCGCTGATGCCAAGAGAACCGCGTTCCTGGAGAGCCTTGGATTTCGAGTGGTTCGTTTCTGGAACAACGAGGTTCTGTCAAACATCGACTCGGTGCTGGAACAGATCCTGTTTGCTTCAAGGAATCGCGCTCCCTCTCCGCCCGCTAGCGGGGGGAGAGGGCCGGGGTGAGGTGGGTCAGGAAATCTCTCAGAGCGTCGAGCACTTCGTCGGGCTTCTCTGCCATCAATGCATGGCCGGTCCCATCCAGCGCGACAGTCTTGGCGCTGTTGAGCTTCGCGGCGATGTCCTTCGCCGCCCGCATGGGCGCCATCTGGTCGCGCTTGCCGAGCACCAGCAGGACCGGGCAGGCGACCTTGCCGGCAGCATCAAGGCCACCGCTGTAGCTGTTGCAGGCGACGAAGTCCGCGTGCAGCACACCCGCGCGCGAGCGCTCCATCAGCCGCATGTTGTTTCCCAGCATCCAAAGGCCCGGCACGCGGTTGCCCCCGATCTGGGCGCCGCTGCTGTGGGCGAAGGCGTTGATCATCTCGTACGCACCGTGATCGTTCGCCTTTGACGCCGCCAGCAGAGGCTCCGAAACGGCCATGGGTACGGCGGTACCGACCAGCGCGATTCCTGCGGCACGCGACGGGTGGCGCGCCGCTGCCTCCAGCGCCACCAGCGAGCCCATGCTATGGCCGACCAGTGCCGCCTTTCCGATGCCGGCGGAATCGAGCAGCCTGGCAGCCCAGTCGGCAAGCGCCTCGATTGTCGACAGCGCTTCTCCCTCCGATTTCCCATGGCCCGGCAGGTCGACTGCCAGCGCATTCCAGCCGTGGTAGGCGAAGTAGCGGCTCTGCAGCGCCCACACGCTATGATCGTTCGCCGCTCCGTGAAGAAAGACGACGGTCCGCTTGGCCGGATCAACCGGATGGTTGGCCGTGTAGGCATAGGCCCGCCGGCCGTCTGCGTTCAGGTACACTTTCCGCTCCATCTGAAGTTTCCGATCCGAGGCGGCATTCTACCGGCGCTCGCGGAGCAGACCACAAGACGAATCAACAAGCAGGGGGAAATTCGAATGCGCTCCACGATTGCTCGCATCGAGACGGGCCACTACCTCGTTCCTTTGCCGGTGGTGCTGTCCGACAGCATGCACGGCGAGATGGCCAATTTCGAGTTGGTGACGGTACGGGTCAGCGACGCGGAAGGCGCCGAGGGCGTCGGCTACACCTTCACGGTCGGGGTGAACGGCGCCGCGGTTTTCGCCACGATCGAGCGCGACCTCAAGCCGCTGCTGCTCGGGGCGGAAGCCGACCGCATCGAGGCCCTCTGGAAGAAGATGTGGTGGCGCGCGCACTACGGCGGGCGCGGTGGCGCCGCGGCGATGGCGATCTCCGCGATCGACATCGCCCTCTGGGACCTGAAGGCGCGAAGGCACGGAACCGCTCTTTGGCGGCTGCTGGGCGGCGCCGATCCGCTCGTGCCGTGCTATGCCGGAGGAATCGATCTGCAGTTCCCGCTCGACAAGCTGCTGCGGCAGACCGACGACAATCTCAAGAAAGGTTTTCGCGCGATCAAGATGAAAGTCGGGCGCGACAAGCTGTCTGAGGACGTGGCCCGGGTCAAGGCCATGCGCGAGCACCTGGGTGCGGACTTCCCGCTGATGGTGGACGCCAACATGCGCTGGAGCCCGGACGAGGCGATCCGCGCGGCGCGCGCCTTTCAGCTCTTCAACCCGGTGTGGCTGGAAGAGCCGACGATCCCCGACGACATCGAAGGCCATGTGCGCATTGTGCGCGAGGGCGGGCTGCCGGTGGCCACCGGCGAGAACCTGCACACGCTCTACGAGTTCGCCAACCTCATCCGCGCCGGCGGGGTGACTTTCCCCGAACCCGACGTGACCAACTGCGGCGGCATTACGGTATTCATGAAGGTCGCGCATCTTGCCGAGTCGATGAACCTGCCGGTAACTTCCCACGGTGCGCACGACGTTACCGTCCACCTGCTCGCTGCGGCACCCAACCGCTCCTACCTCGAAGCGCACGGTTTCGGCCTGGAGCGCTTCGTCGCGCCGCAGCTCAGGATCGAGGGCGGCTTCGCGATCGCGCCCGATACGCCGGGTCATGGACTGACTTTCGACTGGCGGGGCCTCGAGCTGGTGAAAGCGTAAAAGACCGGCACGGCATGACCGCCTTGGCTGTCGTGCGAAACTCTCTACCGGCTCCACATCGCCACCAACGGATGATGCGGCTTGTGCTCGTTGCTCTCTTCGCGGTTGGCGCCGCCGCGGCGCACGCGGAGACCTACCCCGCGAAGAACATTCGAATCGTCGTGCCGTACACGCCGGGCGGCACATCCGACATCCTCGCCCGGGCGATCGGCCAGAAGCTCAACGAAGCGTGGGGCCAGCCGGTCATCGTCGATAACCGGCCCGGCGCCAACGGCAATGTCGGTGCGAACCTGGTGGCCAAGTCGTCCGCCGACGGCTATACGCTGCTGCTCACCGACATCCTCGCCCTGTGCATCAGCGCGAGCGTCTTTCCCGATCTGCCGTTCGACCCCGGGAAGGACTTCGCGCCGGTGACGATGATCAGCTATTCACCGCACGTGCTAGGGGTGCATCCATCGGTCCCGGCGAAGACGGTAAAGGAACTGACCGATCTGGCGAAGTCGAAGCCGGGCATGCTGAACTTCGCCACTGCGGGCGCGGGCAGCGCGCCGCACCTTGCGGGAGTCGAGTTCGCGCTGCGTACCGGGGTTCAGTGGACCTACATTCACTACAAAGGCGGATCGCAGGCGGTCGCCGATGTCGTGGCCGGACACGCCGATGCGCTGTTCAACGGCATGCTGCCCACCTATCCCCATGTCAGGGGCGGCAGGCTCAGGGCGCTCGCGGTGACCTCGCCGAAACGCGCCCCTGCGGCACCGAACATTCCCACGGTTGCCGAATCGGGGCTGCCCGGATTCGAGACCGGCTCGTGGCAGGGGGTCTTGGCGCCTGCCGGAACGTCAGTTGAAGTCGTGCGCAAGCTCAACACGGAGATCCGGCGGATCCTCGCGCTTCCCGACATCCAGGCGCAGCTATCGGCGCAGGGAACGGAAGTGCGCGCCGAGACGCCCGAGTCCCTCGGGAAGTTCATTCGCGCCGAGATCGCCCGCTGGGCCGATGTCGTCAAGCGCTCTGGCGTCAAGGTGGAATAAGGCAACACGCGATTACCGCATAACACGACGCGAAGCGGCTTGTTGCGGCGGAGGCTGGCGCGGTCACGTTACCGACGGAATTGGCCGCTTGCGGAAGCGCGCCTGCGCTACAACCTGCGCGCTCGCCTGCGATGAGGCTGGAGTTCCACTCGGAAGCGGAGCTGGACTCATAGAGGCAGTTCTATCAATCGGCCCAACCTTTCGGCCAACTCCGGCGGCCATTTACCTCAAACGTTCCACAAAGAATCGCTCAAGTTGACAGTAGTATCCGTTAGGATACAATACCTCGATGTACATCGTCCGTCAGACGGAGGAGTTCCAGCGCTGGCTCGACGGACTTCGCGACAAGCGAGCACAGGTGCGCATCGCGGCGCGCATCCGCCTTGTCGAGGCCGGCAACCTCGGCGACTGGGCTGCTGTCGCCGGTGAGGTGTCCGAGATGCGTGTCGACATCGGGCCTGGATACCGCTTGTATTTCACTCGCCGCAGGCGGGCAATCATTCTCCTTCTATGCGGCGGCGACAAGTCGACCCAGAACCGAGACATCAAGCGCGCCACGCGAATCGCGGGCGAGATTGGAGACGATCTATGAGAAAGCCAAAGACTAAACGAAAGCTTCTGCCATTTGATGCGGCGCGGTACCTCACGGACGAAGCAGCGGTCGCCGAGTACATGACCGCGGTGCTCGAAGCCAATGACCCGGATCTACTGCTCCTTGCGCTGGGCGACATTGCGCGAGCGCGCGGAATGTCGGAGATCGCCAAGCAAACGGGTCTGGGCCGAGAGAGCCTGTACAAGGCGCTAGCTCCGGGCGCGAAGCCGCGCTTCGACACGGTACTCAAAGTCGCGCGCGCCCTTGGTGTGAAGTTCACCGCGAAGGCGGCGTGAGGTCGCTGAGGAGACAAAGCGATGAACCCGACTGCCCGTCATTTCGCGATTGCCGTCTCGCTGCTCCTCGCTTCGGCGACGCAGGTCGGGGCGCAGGACCCAAAGCGCATCACGATCCTGTACGACGCGTTTGGCGCGTCGTCCGCATTGATCAAGGACTGGGGTTTCGCCGCGTTCGTGGAGTACGGAGGCAGGCGCGTTCTCTTCGACACAGGCAACAACGCCAGGATCTTCGAGCACAACGTCGGGCAGCTCGGTATCGACCTCAGGCAGCTCGACGCGGTCGTGATCTCGCACCGCCATGGCGATCACACCAGCGGGCTTACTCACCTGCTGGAGGTCAACCCGGACGTCACCATCTATGTGCCGCAGGAGGGCGCGTTCTTCAAGGGCCCCATTCCGCCGGGGTTCTTCAAGCCCCATCCCGGCCTGCCGCCCGAACTGCGTTACTACGAAGGCAGGCCGCCGGACCGGATCGTCACGGGAACAGCATGGGAGAAAGGCAGGTTCGAGATCGTCACGAAGACCACCGAGATCCTTCCCGGTTTCTTCGTTCTCACCGCGCGCTCGCAGAAACCTGGCACGCTGGAAATGAACGAGGCCTCGCTTGCGATTCGCACCACCCGGGGCCTCGCCGTGATCGTCGGCTGCTCCCATCCCGGTGTGGAGAAGATCCTGGAGGAAGCGGCGAAGGTCGACCCGCGGCTCAACGTGGTGACCGGCGGTTTCCACCTTGTCATGACGCAGCAAGAGGAAATCCAGCGGGTCGCGAACCTGCTCCACGATTCGCTCAAGGTCGAACGCGTTGCGCCCGGGCACTGCACGAGCGAACTGGGATTCGCGGTCTTCCTCGATCGATTCAAGGAGCGGTTCGACAAGGCGGGGCTCGGAGCCGTGATCCCGCTGCAGTGAGGGCCATAAAGGACCGTCGAGTGCCTCGCCGAATTCGAGTTCGAAGTACTCGGGATCAATCCCAAACGGCTCAGACGGGTTTATCACTGGGCACGTTGACAACCTAGGCCAGATAAGTTCTATTGCTCAATACCTTACGCGGCTCTCGATTGCGGCGGTTAACTGGAAACTCGCCTCCGGCTAAGTTGAAGATGTATCTTGATAAAACACGTTAGGCATCATCATGGTTACCGAGCGAGTCGTTCTCGCAATAGTCGATGCGCTTCATAACCGACGGTGCACGTCCAAACAGACTCTCGACTTGAGTGAGTCCGGAGAGGGATCTGAGCCGAAGGTCAGCATCGCGAGTTACAACCACGCGCTACCGGTGAACGATCTTCATCATGCACTGCTTGTTTCCTACGACATCAACGACGTTCAGGGCGCGATCCTTTGGATGAAGTTGCGTGGCTACCTCTCCGCATTCGGGTGGGGAATCATGGCGCCGGAAATGGGGTACCAACTTACCGACAAAGGCCTCACCTTGGCTTCGTCACGCGTAATGCCAGAAGAGGACCTACGCCGGCTTTCTGGAAGAGCCCTATTTGTCAAGCCGGCGGTTTATGGAATATCCCTAGATCCAAAAGAGGCATGGTGGCGCGTAAAAAAGTTCTTTGGGCGACGCGCGAAGTGAAGAAGACGATGGTGCCCAACAATGGCATGCAGCCGACGCGCCAGAAACCACGCGCGGCTGATACCGGACGTTGGGCGCGGAGAAACATGTGAAAGCACTTGTAGCAGCAGGCCTTGTATGTGTAGCCATGCCGACCATGGCGGCAGAGTCGTCAATGCCGCGGTTCTACCTTGACTACGCGGTCGTGAGCCATTCATTGAAGAACGATGAAGGGCACTTTGAAGAGTTGATGGCCATTGCGAAGGCGCACCCACAGAAAACCGACTTCATTGCTGAGTTCTGGTGGGCTAAGGCCAAGAAGGAGTGTCACGACACATTCGATGAGATTGTTCGTCGGTACGCTTCACAAGTCAAAGGCGACACAAGCGCGGCAGAAAAATCGAAACTCGAAAAAGAAGCCAAGGCTGAGGCCGACCAATGCGTTTATGGCGTGTACTACGATCATTGGGATGAGATAAATCAAATGATCATAAAGCGGTTTGAGCAACTCAAGAAAGAAACTGCTCGGTGAGTCCACGCGTAAGTATGCGCTCAAGACGATGGCCGCTTGCTTCGTACACGACCGCGGCTGAGCGCTGACTTTGCGCAGCTCGATAGAGTGTCTCGTGATCACCTACACCGGATTCGTATCGGAGCTCAGACGCCTCATCGCCGAGGCGAAAGAGATTCGTGCGGCTCCGAAGATGGAAACAGACCCACGCTTCAGAAAGTGGCGGAACGAATTGGAAGGAGTGCTTTCGCAGATCAACCAAGTGGGCTTTCTTCTTCCATGTCCGGTTCGCGTGGAATCCAGGACATTTGGCTACACGGGCAATGACAGCATCTCTCAAGAGAGGAGGTTCGATTGGTACCAAACGGAAATGGACGACACGATCAACGAGCTCGAATTGATCGTCACGAGCTACCAAAAGCATGGCGAACCACCACGCGCACAGGCCAGAGGCAGATCCAACACTGAATGGCCGGAGAAGATCACGCTGTCGTGGCTGTATCAACATGCCCCGATCAGGCTATGGGTTACGATAGCCGCGCTTGTTTTGACAGTTTTCGGTGCGGGCGTCTACGTTGGACAAAACGAGATCTATCGGAAAGCGATACATTTGCTCGGTGAAACACCAACCACGGCGCCCGCGAAGTAGGTTTCATGCCGCAAGTCAAAATCAGTCGTCGTCTGCCAACCCCGCTACTGAACCGACCGCCCAAACGTACTCTCGAGTCAGATCCCAGCAGCGCTCGGAGCGATAGGATGTGACGCGACAGCGGGTTGTTGCCCGACCCGAGCCTTCGTGCTTTTTTCCTTCGCCGTCACGTTCGCTTCGCGTCGTGTTGTGCGTTGAGCGAGTCTAGGTCTTCTGCGAAGCGTAGAGCGCGCGGGACAGGTCCTCGATCAGGTCGTCCGGATCTTCCAGGCCGATGGAAAGGCGCACGGTGCCGGCGGCGATGCCGGCCTGGCGCAGCGCTTCGTCGTCCATCCGGTAGTGGGTCGTGGTCGCGGGGTGGATGACCAGCGATTTGGCGTCGCCGACGTTGGCCAGGTGCGAGAACACCCGCAGCGACTCGATGAAGCGGCGGCCGGCTTCCCGCCCGCCCTTCAACTCGAAGCTGAACACCGCGCCGCAGCCCCTGGGCAGCAGCTTCTTCGCCAGCTCGTGATCGGGATGCGAGGGCAGGTCGGGGTGGACGACCTTCGCCACCGCTTCTTGCCCGGCAAGGAACTGCACGACCTTCCGGGTGTTGTCCACATGGCGTTGCATACGCAAAGGCAGCGTCTCGATTCCCTGCATGACCTGGAACGCGTTCATCGGGCTCATGCAGGCGCCGAAGTCCCGTATGCCTTCTCGCCGCGCCCGCAACAGCAAGGCGGCGGTGGTCGACTCCTCCACGAACACCATTCCGTGAAAGCCCTCGTACGGTTCGGTGAGCGTGGGAAATTTCCCCGATTTCTCCCAGTCGAACCTGCCGCCATCGACCAGCAGCCCGCCGATCGCCACACCGTGGCCGCCAAGGAACTTGGTGGCGGAATGGAAGATCAGGTCCGCGCCCAGGTCGAACGGGCGCATGAGATAAGGAGTGGTGAAGGTCGAGTCCACGAGCAGCGGCAAACCGGCCTCGTGCGCGACTTCCGAGACCCTCGGGATATCGAGGATATCAAGCCCCGGGTTGCCCAGCGTCTCGCCGAAGAGAAGGCGGGTATCGGGCCGGATCGCTTTCCTGAAAGCATCGACATCGCGCGGATCGACGAACGTGGTCTCGATGCCGAAGCGGGGCAGGGTGTAGCGCAGCAGGTTGTGCGAGCCGCCGTAGAGCGAGCGGGAAGCCACGATATGCGAGCCAGCGTTCATCAGCGTGGCGATGGCGAGGTGCATCGCCGCCTGACCGCTCGCGGTCGCGATCGCGCCGACGCCGCCTTCCAGCGCGGCGATGCGCTCCTCCAGCGCCGCATTGGTCGGATTCGAAATGCGGCTGTAGACATGTCCGGCGCGCTCCATGTTGAACAGAGACGCTGCCTGCTCCGTGTCCTTGAACACGTAGGAAGTGGTGAAGTAGATCGGCTGCGCCCGCGCGCCGAACTGCGGATCGGGCTGCTGGCCGGCGTGCAGGCTCAGCGTGTCGAAGTGGAAGGTCTTGGGTCCCGGCATGGTAGGTCTTTCAAGGGAGGCGCGAGGCACTAGGCGCGAGGCGCGAGGTAATAAAGCCTTTCAAGGCGGAAAGTCCCGATGATCTACAAAGAGAACCCTGGTCGAAGTCAGCAATCCCATAACCGGATTCGTTGGCTTCCTCATTACCGTGACTCCGTCGGTTCTGGCGGTGAAGCGTTACTTCTGCATTTCCTCGAGCCTCGTGCCTGCATTCTCAGTACATGGCCCCGCGGGCGGCGATCGGCCAGACGGTTTCCACCATGCCGTCACGATAGCCGACGATCCAGTCGTAGAGGTTGACCGTGGGATCGCAGTGGCCGGGGATGATGCGGACCTTGTCGCCCAGCTTCAGTCTCGATCCGGGCGGCGTTTTCAGCACCCCGTGCTCGTCGCTCGCCCTGATGAACTCGGCACTGCCGTCGGCTACCACCGGCAGCCCCGAGTCGAAGCTGAACGCCTTGAGCCCGGCGTCCACGATGGCGCGGCTGTCGTTGACGCGGCTCATCACGGTCGCCCATACGAACAGGCTCTGCTCGAAATGGCGCACCGGCTGGCCGTCCTCGTCCAGATTGCGGCTGTAGTCCGCGTCCATGAAGATGTACGAGCCGGGCTGGACCTCGTTATAGATGCCGCTCGTGGCCTCCAGCAGGTAAGTGCCGGTCCCGGCGCCGGTCACGATCTCGCAGCCCAGTCCATGCTCGTGCAGCAGCTCGACCGAGAGGCGCACATGCTGCACCGCCCGGTCGATCAGGCCGCGGCGCTCGGCGGGCGTGCGCGCGTGCTGTGCCGCGCCCTGGTAGGCATGCACGCCGGCGAAGCGCAGGTTGTCGCAGGCCATGATCCGGTTCGCCAGCGCCAGCACCGGCTGCCCCGGCTCGACGCCACAGCGATTGGAGCCGACGTTGATCTCGACCAGCACGTCCATTCCGGCGCTGGCGCGCGACAGCGCCTTGTCCAGCTGCCCGACGTTTTCCTCGTTGTCCACCAGGACACCGAGCTGTGCCCGCGCGGCGAGCGCCGCGAGGCGGGCGATCTTCGCCGGGCCGACGACCTCGTTGCTGACAAGTATGTTGCCTACTCCGCCTTCGACCAACGCCTCGGCCTCCGACACCTTCTGGCAGCAAACGCCCACCGCTCCGCGGACGAGCTGCCGCAGCGCGATTTCGGGACACTTGTGCGATTTCGAGTGGGGCCGGACGCGGACATTGCGGCCGCGAAGCGACTCGTCGAGCCGGTCGAGGTTGCGCTCGAAAGCATCGAGGTCGAGCAGCAGCGCGGGGGTATCGACTTCCTGAAGCGGGATGCCTGGTTGGGCGGGAGCGGGCAGGGCGGGCATCTGTCTTCCGGCGGGGGGAAAGACCGGGGCGTAGAATGGCATTGTTGTTTCGGAACCGCGGCATTCTAGAACCTATCCCGGCATCGGTCACCCTAGCGGTTCGATCGACCGGTCGATCGGCCAGGCCGATGCGGGGCATCGCGATGAAGAGTCTTGTGCCTGCCATTCTCGCAGCGCTCCTGATCGCGGGCAGCGCTCCCGCGCAGGACTTGCAGGTCCTGCGCGCTGCGGCGCTCGCTGCACTCAAGAGCGACGAGGTCGCGCTGCGGCGGCAGGCGTACGAAGCGCTGGGTGAGGCCGGGCTGACGGAAGACCTGCCGGTCCTGTATGCCGCGCTCTACGATCCGGACGCGCCGGTGCGGGAGATTGCCCAGTCGGCGATCTGGAAAGTGTGGGGGCGCTCCGGCGACCCGGATGCCGACCAGCGCTATCGCGTCGGCCTCCAGCAGATGGAGCGAGGGCTGCTTCGCCCCGCGGTGCGGACCTTTTCTTCGCTGATCGAATCGCACCCGGACTTCACCGAGGCCTGGAACAAGCGGGCGACGGTGTACTTCCTGCTGGAGGAAGACGATCTGTCGATTGCCGACTGCGAGGAAGTCCTCAAGCGCAATCCGCATCATTTCGGCGCGCTCTCCGGTTTCGGCCAGTTGATGCTGCGAAAGCGCGAGCCGGAGAGGGCACTGGATTATTTCGAGCGGGCGCTGACCATCAACCCGAACATGGAAGGGGTTCGCGCCAACATCGAGTTGCTGAAGCGCCTGCTGCCGGATCGGGGCAAGCGCCTGATCTGAATCTCTCCGGCACTCCAGGCCGCTAGCACGATCGCGGGCCGGGTACTGCAATCGGTGCAGCGTCGGCCCACGCGGATCTCGGACAATGACCCGGGTCCGAAAGGCCCACCTCTCAGGCGGGGCTTTTATTGCATGCGGGATCTGTCAGTCGCACACTGTGACTGTGGACATGAAGATCGCCCGCCCTATTCACGCCGTTCTGGCGCTTGTCCTGGCCCTTGCCGTAGCCGGTTCCCGGGAAGCGCTCGCCGCGGACTGGAGCCCGCTTTCACGCGAGGAGGCTGTCGAACGGCTCGACAGCAGAGACCCGGCGCAGCGTCGGGCGGCTCTGGGGCGGCTGGCGGAGGTCGGAAGTGCGGAGGACGTTCCGCGGATGCTGCGCAGGCTGTGGGACGACGACGATATGGTGCGGGGGATGGCCGAACAGGCAATCTGGGGGCTGTGGCTGCGCGCCAACGACTCCAGCGTAGATCCAATGTTCCAGGTCGGCATCGACCTCGTTCAGCAGAACAGGATCCGCCCGGCGATCGAGAAATTCAACGAAGTGATTGCCGCCAAGCCCGGATTCGCCGAGGCCTGGAACAAACGCGGAGACGCCTACGCCTCACTCGGCAATTACGATCGAGCGCTGGCGGACTACGAGCACGCTCTGGAACTCAACCCCTATCACTTTGGCGTCATGCAGAGTTGCGGTGAGATCTGGCTGGAAAGGCGGGATGCACGCAAGGCCGTGGACTACTTTCGCCGGGCGCTGGAGATCAATCCGAATCTCTGGAATGTCGCCACGATTCTGCGCGAGCTCGACCAGCGGCTGGAAAATGACAGGATCTGAGAGAGAGGCGCGAGGCGTGAGGGGTGAGGGGTGAGGGGTGAGGAGTGAGGAGTGAGGAGTGAGGAGTGAGGAGTGAGGAGTAGTGAGGAGTGAGGAGTGAGGAGTGAGGAGTGAGGAGGAAAGGTGTCAGTCTCTGCAGACGTTTTGCCGCTTCAGTCCTTCACTCCTTCAATCATTCACTCATTCACGCTCTTCTCGTCACTGCCCCGTCTCTCGCCTCACGCTTTCTTCTTCCCCGGCAGCTTGATCCCCGAAAGTTGCTGGTACACCTTTATCACTGCGGAGTCGTCTTCGCCGCCGAGGCCGGCGCCGGCTGCAGCGAGGTAGAGCTGATGGGCGGCCGCGGTGATCGGGAGCGGGAAGGCCATCTTCTTCGCGGAATCGAGCACGATCCCGAGGTCCTTCACGAAAATACTGACTGCGGACAAGGGCGTGTAATCGCCTTCCAGGATATGCGGGACGCGGTTCTGGAACATCCACGACGAGCCGGCGCTGTTGGAAATCACTTCGTACAGCACTTTGGGGTCCGCGCCGGCGCGGATGCCAAGCGCGATCGCTTCGCAGGCGGAGGCGATGTGCACTCCGGCAAGCAGCTGGTTGATCATCTTGACCTTGGACCCCATCCCCGGCGCGTCGCCAAGCCGGTACACTTTCACCGCGATCGCCGACAGCGCCTCGTTTGCCTTGGCGAACGCCTCCTTGCTTCCGGACGCCATGATCGACAATTCTCCCTTCGCCGCGCGGGCCGCCCCGCCGGACACCGGCGCATCGATCATCAACAGCCCTTTCGACTCCAGGCGCTCCCCGAGGTCGATGGCGAATTCCGGCGCAACGGTTGCGCTTGAGACCACGACGGCGCCTTTCGACAACGCGCCGGCTGCGCCGTCCTTGCCGAACAGCACGGCGCTGGTCTGGTCGGCGTTGACCACGAGAATTATGAGGACTCCAACCCTGGCCCCAAGTTCGGCCGGGCTCTGATGTGCGATTCCGCCGTCCTTGGCGAAGGCTTTCAGTGCGTCGGGGCGCACGTCGAAGGCGTGGGTGTCGAACCCCTTCTGCAGCAGAGTGCGTGCCACGCCCATTCCCATGGAGCCGAGCCCGATCACGCCTACCGCCTGTTTGTTCTTTGCGGCCATCCCCGTCCTCCCTGTGAGATGCTGTTTTTTGGAGACTGAAGACGATCGACTTCGACAGAATCAGCAGTGGCTGCGTAGAATCCGCCGATGCGACCGTTCAACGTGCTGCCTCTTGCGGGCATGCTGCTGCTCGCATCCTGTCATGGCAGCGGGCATTATAATCTTGTGAAGATTCATCACACCGAGCAGGGTTTCCGCAATCTCCATCCGCATCCTCCGAAGCAGAGCTTCTGGAAGTGGCGCTGGGAGCGCCTGCGTTACGGCATTCCCGCCGACCCGGAGAACGGCTACGGATTTCCCCAGAGCAAACCGGATGCGCGGTCCCTGACTGCGAACCGTGCGGAGCCGACCCTCACCTGGCTTGGGCACGCCACCTTCCTGATCCAGCTGGGTGGCGTGAATCTGCTTACCGATCCTCATCTCACGAAGCGCGCGTCCCCGCTTTCCTTCGCCGGCCCGAAGCGCTACTTCGCTCCGCCTCTGTCGTTTGAAGAGCTGCCGCGGATCGATATCGTTCTCGTCTCGCACAGCCACTACGATCATCTCGACCACGGCACCGTCTTGCGGCTTGCCAGACAGCAGGGCGGAGCGCCGCGGTACTTCGTGGGGCTCGGGCTCGGGAAGTGGGCCGAGAGACACGGGATACCGAACGTGACCGAGCTGGACTGGGGGGACAGCGCGCGGTCGACGGGGTTGTCGCTGCACTTTGTCCCGGTACAGCACTGGAGCTCGCGTACCCCGTGGGATCGCAACCGTACGCTCTGGGGCGCATGGGTCATCGAGCACGGGGAACGGCGCTACTTCTTCGGGGGTGATTTCGGCTACTCCAGGGACCTTGCGGATGCCGCCGCGCGCTTCGGCGGATTCGATCTGGCGATGATCCCGATCGGTGCCTACGAGCCGCGCTGGTTCATGAAAGTCATGCACGTAAACCCGGAAGAGGCAGTGCAATCGCATATCGACCTGAAGGCACGTTTCTCGGTCGGCATGCACTGGGGCACCTTCAGGCTGACCGACGAGCGGCTTGACGAACCGCCGTCGAGACTTGCCGAGGCCGTTGCGAAGGCGGGTATCGACGACAGGCGCTTCTTCCTGATGAAGCACGGCGAGACGCTGAAACTGGACGAACTGTTTGCGCTTGATGCGTATGAGGACAAGCAGCGGCAAGCCGCCGGACGCTGACCGCCCCAGCGAGGATCTGCGGCAGCTGTCGAGTCGCATCAAGGCCTGGGGCCGGGAGCTGGGGTTCGACGAGATCGGCATCGCCGGCGTCGATCTCGGCCAGGCCGAAACGCGTCTGCTCGATTGGCTGGCAAAGGGCTTCCACGGGGACATGGAGTACATGCCCGCGCACGGGACACGCCGTTCGCGCCCGGGGGAACTCGTTCCCGGGACCGTGCGGGTGATCTGCGCACGCATGAACTACTGGCCTGAGGCGCGCGAGGCAGAGGAGGCGCTCGAGGATCCGGAGTCGGCGTACGTTGCCCGCTACGCGCTCGGTCGCGACTATCACAAGGTGCTGCGCAACCGCCTGCAAAAACTGGCCGACCGGATAAGCGAAGCCGCCGCTGACTTCAGCTACAGGGTATTTGCCGACAGCGCCCCGGTGATGGAAGTGGAGCTGGCGGCGAGAGCGGGGCTGGGGTGGCGGGGCAAGCACACGCTGCTGCTGCACCGCGAAGCCGGGTCCTGGTTCTTTCTCGGCGAGATCTACACCAATCTGCCGATGCCCCTGGACGAGCCCGCGTCCGAGCACTGCGGGACCTGCGCCCGCTGCATCGAAATCTGTCCGACCCGGGCGATCGTCGCTCCCTACCAGCTCGATGCGCGGCGCTGCATTTCGTACCTCACCATCGAGCACAAAGGCGCAATCCCCGAAGAGCTGCGTCCCCTGATGGGTAACCGCGTCTACGGCTGCGACGATTGTCAGCTCGTCTGCCCGTGGAACCGGTTCGCGGTAAAGGCGCAGGCACCGGACTTCACGGTTCGAAACGAACTGGACTCCGCGACCCTGGTCGGGCTGTTCGCCTGGAGCGAGGAACAGTTCGAGCGCAGAATGCAGGGGAGCGCGATTCGGCGAATCGGCCATGAACGGTGGCTGCGCAACATTGCGGTGGCGCTCGGCAATGCACCGGCGATGCCGGAAGTGATCGCGGCCCTGGAAGCCCGGCGCGACCATCCGTCCCCGCTGGTGCGCGAGCATGTCGAGTGGGCACTGCGGCGACACAAGATGCCGCACCCCCCGCCCTCTACCTCGCCCCAGCCCTTACCCCCTCCTGACAGTAGGCAGAGAGGGAACAGAGAATAGCGGTCGCGTTGGCGGTTTCTGTTTTTCGGCTCCTTCTCCGCTCGAAAGTGGGGAGAAGGCGGGGTATGAGGGCAGGGGAGAGGTGGGGAGGTTCCTATGACCATGCAGATTTCATCGAGTGTATTTGCCCATAACGGCGCCATACCAGGCAAGTACACCTGCGACGGCAACGACATCTCGCCGCCGTTGTCATGGACCGGGGTGCCGGCCGACGCGAAGAGTCTGGTCCTGATCGTGGACGACCCGGACGCGCCCGATCCGAAGGCCCCGAAGATGACCTGGGTGCATTGGCTGCTGTACAACCTGCCGATCCAGTCTGGCGGTCTGGCAGAAGCAGTGAAGCAGCCACCCGCCGGAACGCTCGAAGGCACCAACGACTGGGGACGCACCGGCTACGGCGGACCCTGTCCTCCGATCGGCCGTCATCGCTACTTTCACAAGCTCTATGCGCTTGATGGCGCATTGCCGGACCTGAAACGTCCGCGCAAGACCGAGCTGGAAAAGGCGATGAAGGGTCACGTGCTGGCCGAAGCCGTCCTCATCGGCACCTATCAGCGCGGCTAGGGCGGCAAGGCTTTCTGCTTCGACGGCCGGAAACTGAATGCAGCGCTGGCTGATAACAATCGGCGTGATTCTGGTAATCGCCGGACTGTTGTGGCCGTGGCTGGCCAAGCTCGGATTCGGCCGGCTGCCCGGCGACATCCGCATCGAGCGCGAGGGCTTCAGCTTCTATTTCCCTTTGATGACGGGATTGATCGTCTCGGTCGTGCTCTCCATCATTCTCTGGATACTCAGAAAATAGGCGATCACCTCATCCCCGCCCTCTCCACGAAAGTGGCGAGGGAGCCTGCTGTCTCCGGGTTCATGCGTTGGGGTAAGGTGATGGTCGGGTGTTAGAATCGGCCGGCCTGGCCAACAAGAGGAGGAAACAATGAATCGCTGCCTGCAGGCACTGCTCGCCGTGTCGCTCGCGTTGACTGCTCAATACGCAGTTGCACAAAAACCCGAAGATGCCATCAAGTACCGCCGAGGCGTTTACGCCGTGATCGGCTGGAACTTCGGATCGTTGGCTGCCATGGCGCAGGGCAAGAAACCTTACGATGCGGCCACATTCGCGCGCCAGTCCGAGATAGTCGCCTTCATGAGCAAGTTGCCGCTCGAAGGATTCGCCCCCGGCTCTGACTCGGGCGACACCAAGGCCAAGCCCGAGATCTGGCTCGAGATGGACGACTTCAAGGCGAAGCTCGAGAAGATGCAGGCGGAGGTGGCCAAGCTTGCCGAGGTTGCGAAAGGCGGCGACTTCGACGCGTCAAAGGCGCAGCTCGGCGAGGCCGGAAAGGCCTGCAAGGCCTGTCACGACAAGTACAGGAACAAATAGACGCGAGGCACGAGGCGTGAGAAAAACCAAGGACACCAAGACGACCGGAATCATGCAGATGGTCGAGTGGATTTGTCCCGCGTCCGGTCCCGACCTTCGCCAGTCGAGCCCAAGTTTCAGACCTCGTGCCTCGAGCCTAGAGTCTCGAGCCTGACTTTTTATGTCCGATCTTCAATCCAGCCGCACCCAGCTCAAGCGCTACCCTGCGCGCGGCCACTACGATTTCGAGACGGTTGCCGCGATCCTGGACGAGGCCTTCATGTGCCACGTGGGGTTTGTCGTCGCCGGCCAGCCTTACGTCATCCCGACCGGGTACGGGCGGGACGGTCACACCCTCTATTTCCACGGCTCGGCTGCGAGCCGGATGCTCAACGAGGCGGCGAAAGGCGTCGAGGTGTGCATCACGGTGACTCTGGTGGATGGGCTGGTGATGGCGCGCTCGGCGTTCAATTCCTCGATGAACTACCGCTCGGTGGTGATCCTCGGCACTGCGGAGCCCGTGGCGAGGGAACACAAGCTGCGGGCGCTGCGCACGATCTCGAATCACATTTTTCCGGGGCGCTGGGAGTCGTTCCGCCCGGTCAAGCAATCCGAGCTGGATGACACCTCCGTTCTGTCGATAGAGATCGCCGAAGCCTCCGCCAAGATCAGGGTAGGTCCGCCGCATGACGACGCAGAAGACTACCGGTTGCCGATCTGGGCGGGGCTGATTAATCTTCCGGCCGCCCCCCCTCAGGTCGTGCCCGATCCGCAGCTCGCTTCCGGAATCGCCACCCCCGGGTACGTATCCGGCTATCGCCGGCCGAAGACAAAGCTAAAGATTGACGAGGCCGGCGACGGCCAGCCCTGAAGCCACCAGGATCGCAAGCGCACGCATCAGTCCGGCGCGGCGTCCAGAGCCGGCTTCGGCACTGCCTGCCCATGGCTTGCGGCCGGTGATCATCGGGAGGATGAGGTTCTCCCTCGCGCCGATCAGGTAGTAGAGCACGGCCGCGATGTGCAGCGTGACCAGCACGGCGAGCACCCCGGCGTTTATTTCGTGTATCGCGGTCAGCAGGCTGGATGTATCGTCGGAGACGTATTTTTCCAGCGGCCCGGTGGTCATGATCTCGTCGTCCGCAAACAACCCCGAGACCGTCTGCACCAGCAGCGAGCAGAGCATCAGCACCACCGACCATGCGCCCAGCGGGTTGTGGCCCAGCTGCGGCCGGTGATCGCCGCCGAAGAGGCCTCTGGCGTAGGCGATCACGGATCCTGGCCCGCGCACGAAATCCGCGAACCGCGCGTGGCGGTTGCCAACGAAGCCCCAGACGACGCGAAACAGCACCAGCGCGAGGATCGAGTATCCGCCCAGCTTGTGGTATTCCATAGCATTGCCGCCGATAGTCGCGGTCACGATCTGCGACGCCAGCAGCAGCACCAGCGCCCAGTGAAACAGGCGCACCGGCAGGTCCCAGACCTCGATTTCCGTTCCGCGATCTTCCTTGCGGTCGTGCTTCATCGTCACAGCCCCAGCTGCGCGGCGAGATCGAGAAAGTCGCTGGCGTGGTAATCGAACGCCGGATCTCGCGACAGGTCCGGCGTTGGCTTCGGACCATGCTCCCTGGGGCGGGTGACGAACGCGGCGCGCAACCCGGACGCTCTCGCCGCGTGCAGATCGTCTTTGTGCGCTGCCACCAGCATCACCTGTTCAGGTGGAAGGCCCAGCAGGCGGGCGGCCCCCTGGTACGCCTCGGGATCGGGCTTGTAGTGATGGAACAGCTCGGCGGAAATGATGCAATCCCAGGGCAGCCCGGCGTGCTTCGCCATGTTGGTGAGCAACGCGATATTGCCGTTGGACAGCGTGGCGATCACGTAACCCTTCTTCAGCCGCTTCAGCCCACGCACCGCGTCGGGCCAGGGCTTTAGCCGGTGCCACACCCGGTTCAGGTGATCCTTGTCGGCTTCGGTCAGACCGTCCACCCGGAACTTCGCCAGCAACTCGTCGAGAATCAGCCGATGAAGCGAATCGATGTTCATCCACGGCAGCTCGCCCTTGCGCACCCGATCCATCGCCGGGCGGTACCCGGCGCGCCAGGCATCGGCGAACCTGGTCCAGTTCACTTTGAGGTTCTTGTCCTTCCCGAACGCACGGCCCTCGCGGATGATGCTTCCCCGCCAGTCGACAACGGTGCCGAATACGTCGAACACCAGGGCGCGTACGGAAGATGGGCTGGTGGCTGTCATGGGTTGGCATTATAGGTGTGCTCTGGCGCTGCCTTGCGTCCACCCTTTTCACCGAGAGGCGGAATCGCGCGACAATCCATTGTGGACCGGGACCCGGGAATTTCTCCCTTGTTGATCCCCGGCGCGTGGGCTATACCACCATGCTCCGGGCGGACCCCGGCGGCATGAAAGCACTCTCATGAATTCGTTAGCCCGAACTGCCGAGCCCACCCGACTCGACAAACTACAACCGTCCGCACGCCGGGACCTGCTGGTGGTGATCGCGGTCGCGGCGCTGACCTTCGTGGCCGCGAGCCTGCTGGAGCTGAACGAGCGCATCCTGGCATTGACTCGCCCCCTCGAGGTTTACCAGATCGACGAACTGCCGATCACTTTCCTGGCGATGATCATTGCGCTCGCCTGGTTCTCCTGGCGCCGGTCGAGACAGGCGCTCGAGGAGGCCCACCTTCGAATCGCGACGCAGACGGCGCTGATCCAGAGGGAGGAACAGTACCGCCTCCTGTTCATGGAGAACCTTTCCGGGAACGTGCTGATGAACGCGGCCGGGCAGATCGTTCTGTCCAACCCGGCAGCGGCGCGCCTGCTCGGCATGTCCCCGCCTGGCCTGCTCGAGGGTCGGGCGATCTCAGACTTTTTCGCCGATCCGGGCCAGTGGGAATTGCAGCGCGCCCGCCTGCTGAAAGGCGAAAAGATCGAACAGCCGATGCTGGAACTCAGGCGTCAGGACGGCTCGGCGCTCAGGGTGGTCGCGACCCTGTGTCCCGCGCCGGAGTCCAGGTCCGAGCCCGAGTTTCACCTGTACATGACCGACGTCACCGAACTCACTCGCATGCAGCACAAACTCGCGGACGCGCTGCATGAAAACCGGCTGCTGTTGCAGCGTTATCTCGAAGTGCAGGAGGACGAGCGCCGGCTGCTGGCGCGCGAACTGCACGACGAACTGGGCCAGAGTCTGAACGCCATCAAGGTGGATGCGGTGTCAATCCGGGGCCAGAGCGCGGAACTGCCCGAGATCCGCCGGAGCGCGCAGGCGATCATCGACGTGTCCAGCCAGGTCTACGAAACGGTGCGCAGCCTGATGCGCCAGCTGCGGCCGGTGGCGCTGGACGAACTCGGTCTCGCGTCGGCGGTCCAGTACGATGTCGAGCAGTGGCAGCGGCGCCATGGCTCGGTGAAGTGCGAGTTCAGCGCCGAGGGCGAGCTGGAAGCTCTGGACGAGAAGATGAACATCACGGTGTACCGGCTGGTGCAGGAATGTCTTACCAATGTGGCCAAACACGCTGCTGCCCGCAACGTCCGCATTTCGATCGTGCAAGGCGCGGATGGCAGCGTGCTGACCGTGAGCGTCACCGACGACGGCAGAGGTTTCGATCCCGGCGTGAGGCGTCAGGGGCTCGGACTGGTGGGGCTGCGCGAGCGGGTCGAGGCGCTGGGTGGACACCTGGAGATCGACTCCTCACCCTGGGCGGGCACCCGGATCGAAGCGATCATACCCACGGGATCATCGACATGACCGAGGCGGCGACAAGGCGGTCAGTGCGAGTGATACTGATCGACGACCACGCAGTGGTCCGCGAGGGTTATCGGCGCCTGCTGGAGCGCACCACGGATATCGAGGTGATCGCCGAGGCCGGCACCGGCGAGGACGCTTATCGGTTGATCTGTGATCTCAGGCCCGACGTGGCGGTGCTGGACATCAGCCTGCCGGGAATGGGGGGCATCGAGGTGGTGCGGCGCGTGGTGGCGCGCGATCCCGACCAGAAGATCCTGGTGTTCAGCATGCACGAGGACGCGGTGTTCTCGTCGCGGGCGCTGCAGGCGGGCGCCCGGGGTTACGTGACCAAGTCCGCTGCGCCCGAGGTATTGGTGGAGGCCGTCCGGCTGGTGGCCGCAGGCAAGCTCTACATCAGCCATGAGATGGCGCAGGAACTCGCGATGCAGATGCTTCCTGGAAGGGAAAAGCCGATCGACGCGCTTTCCGTGCGGGAGTTCGAGGTGTTCCGTTTGCTGGTCGCGGGCCATTCGTTGCAGGAGATTTCCAAGATCCTCTGCCTGTCGTACAAGACGGTGGCCAACTACCAGTCAAACATCCGCCAGAAGCTGGACGTGAGCAACACCGCGCAGGTGGTCCGCATCGCCCTGAACCATGGACTGATCTCGAGCGCGCCGGACCAGGACGAGCCACAGGCGGCGATAGACAAGTAGTGCTCTCGGGAAGTATTCCCGCTCGTTTCGAGGGACTCTCCCTCCCTCAGGCGCCGCCGCTCGGGTACATTGCGGGCGCCATAATGACCTCTCGCTTCGGCCGGGCTTCCGCCCGGCCGTTTTTTTGCCATGTGCCTGCGATATAGTGGCCGGACGGCAAGTTGTCGCGAGGTGGGCGGAATCGCCGGCCTCGAGCCGTTGCAACAAGGCGGAGCGGGTGACCAAGGTGACGTTCGACGAGTTCCAGGCTTCACTGGCGCAGGGCACGCCGCCCCGGGGTTTGCACTCCACGCTGCGGGCGCTGTGGCTTGATGCGCGCGGCTCGTGGGACAAGGCGCATGAAGTGGTGCAGGACGAGAGCGGCACCGAGGCGGCTTGGGTGCATGCCTACCTGCACCGCAAGGAGGGCGATCTCGACAACGCCGGCTACTGGTACCGTCGGGCCAGGCGGACCATGCCTACCGGTGCGCTGGAAGAGGAATGGCGCACGATCGTCGCCACCTTCCTCGAGGGCGAAGACGACGAATGAGAATCCGGCTTCCGGCGCGCCTTCCCCCAGGCCCTCTGCCTGCTCGCGGGGCGGGGCTTCGATGAGGTGCTTCTGCGTCTAGAACACCGCAGACAGCCCGACCCGGTATCGCCGTCCCGGATTGGTGAACCCCACGAATTCCTCGTACTCCTTGTCGAACAGGTTGTCGACTGCGGCGGTCGCTGAAAACTGTTTCCACTTGTACGCGTAGGCGACATCGGTGCGCGAGTAGGCGCTCAGTCCAACCTCGCCTGTCACGAAAGAGAAGTCCACGGCGCTTCCCACGTATACGGTATTCCAGGTCAGCCGTGAAGTTTCGTCCAGCTGATAGCCAAGTGACAGTGACGCCCGATGCTTGGGCCTGTTTCGCAGCTCGCTTCCGGTGTTGACGATTTCGGTCGTCACGTAGGTGTAATTCACCCCGGCCTGCAACTGGCGCATCGGCCGCAACGTGGCGTAGGTTTCGACGCCTTCGCTGTCCACGGTGTCGCGATTCACCATCATGCCTATGCCGAAAGGTCCGCCGGCGGTCGGATCGAAGTCGACCAGGTTCCGGGTCCGTGTCCTGAATAGGCTGGCCCCCGTCTGAACGGCTCTACTGAACCACTGTTCGACGCCAAGCTCGCTGCCCTTGCTGGTCTCGGATACGAGATTCGGATTTCCGACGACGGGGCTGGCAAGAGAAAAAAAGCTCGGTGGACGAAAGCCCTCGGAATAGCGCGCCTTGAGCGCGGTTCCTGTCTCTGCGAAGTCGTATCGCACCCCCACGCCTGGACTGGTTTCGGATTCCAGGCTCGAGATGCGGTCATAGCGCATATCCAGCAGCACGACCAGGCTCTCCACAGGCTTGCTCTTCAGCGCAGCGAAGAGAGAGTTGGTGTCCCTGGAAAGGCTGAAGTCCGCGGGTCCGAGACCGCTGATAACGCTGCGGCTATCGCCGTCCTCGCTCTGCCGCTCGTGGCCGACGGTGAGGTCGGAATTCACCGGCAGCTTGAGCGATCCGCTCAGCAGAAATACATCCCGGGTCAATTCGGTGCTGGACTGGGTAGCCGGCACCACGACGACGCCGGGCGCTGCCTCGACGTCTGGCGAGTTGATATCCTCTTCGCGCACATAGCGGGAGACCTGCATATTGAGGCCCCACTGGGCGCCTGGGCGATAGGCGATGCCTCCACCGTAAGCGCTTTCGTCCGCCTCGCGCTCTTCCAGCGTACGGTTGACCGCCAATCGAATTCCGCCGCTCGAGTCCGGGAAGGCCGAACTCTGGCGATCGCTCTGGCGCGCGAAGAATTTGGCCTCGGTCGCGGTGGTCGCCTGCCAGGCCAGCGAACCATCGAAGGTGTTGAGCTTGAGATCTCCGCCATCGCTGTCTTGCCCGTCTTGCAGGGTGGCGGCGCCCGCAGAGAACCTGAGTTGACCGGTGTTTCCGGCGACTCGGGCGTTTCCGCTGGCATAGCCGTTCGTACCGGCCCCGGCTCCGCCCGAAACCTGGAGGCCCTCCTTCGCGGCGCCCTTGGTCACGATGTTCACGACTCCGCCGATGGCATCGGATCCGTAGATCGCCGAGCCCGCGCCGCGGATGACTTCGATGCGCTCGATGGTCGCGGGATCCAGCGCCGACAGGTCGTAGGCGCCACCCCGGCTGAGCAGCGGGTCGTTCATGCGCACTCCGTCGATCAGCACCAGCACATGTTCCGGATCGCTGCCCCGGATGTAGATGCTGCTGGTGCCGCCCGGTCCTCCGATGCGATCCACCTGAACGCCGGGGACCATCTGCAGGATCTCCGCCGCTGAAGTGGCGTTGCGCGCCTCGATCTCGCGGCTGGAAACCACCGTCACGCCCTGGGCCGTTTCGGTGACCAGGATCGGGATGCGGAAGGCGGACACTTCCACCGCCGGTGCTTCGAGTTCGGCAGGGCCGTCTTGCGCCGGCACAACGGCGCTCAGAAGGAGGGCGGCTGGACCGTATACGAATGTTGAGAGGGTTTTCATGGCGTTCTCGATCGCTGCTTGAGCTCGCGGCTGTGCCGGAGCCATGTCCAAGGAAACGCCGAACGGATCGCCTTCGGCGCGGAGGTCCGCCGGAACTTCCAACCCGGCGGTCGATTCGTTATCGCTGCAATTCCGTTCTGGACTCGGCCGGACTCTTTGGGTACAAACTCGGGTGCAAGGCAAGAGATGAAATCCGGTGCGACTTCACTCACCTGTTTGATGCTCGCGGCGCCCAGGAACCGGCTGGTTGCCTGCGCAGCGCTGGGCCTGTTGTCCGTGCTGCCCGCGGTTCGCGCGGAACCACTCGTGCCCGGTCCGGTGGACGCCCAGTTTCGCGGCTGCGAGGCAGAGGGCTGGTGCCGATTCAGGATCGAAGCGCTGGATCCCCACGCTGAGGTACTGCACCGCGTGCGTCCCGACGGCATTTCGCGGACACCCGGCAACGATATCGCGGCCATGGCTCTGCGCGACCGCCTCAATGTCCTGCTTGCCGGCATGATCCACCAGCACAAGCGCATCGAATTGCATGACCTGCGCAGACTGGACGACGGAACTTTCGCAGCCAGATTGACGGTAAACGGTGTGGCGCTGGCATCGGACCCGATTCTTGTGGAGTTTCTCGAACAGCGCTCCGGCGGCACCTGGTAACCGCTCGCGGCGCGACGCTCTGGCGAGCGCCGGGCTGAGGATCTTCAGGAGGCGCTCGAATTGCCCGGAGAGAAGAATACTCCGTCGCGGCGGCCGAGGCCGCCGCGACGGAAAGCCGAGCCTGCTACTCCTTCGTGATCGTCCAGACGACCGCCGATTTCGGCGTCGTGTAGAACGGCGACTCCATCTGGTAGTTCACATACAGCTCGCCGTAGTCCGCCACGTACATGGTCTTGCCGTCCATGCTGAACTCGACGTCGTTGGTGCGCTCGTATCCGCCCCGGTTTTCCTTCTTCTGATAGGCGTTGGGGCCAGGTTCCATGTTCTCCGAGAAGATCGACCACTTGATCCCCGCCGGATTCAGGAACTGGATCTTCACGATCGCCGGCCACATCGGCCGCAGACTTTCCGGCCCGTTGTCGATGATGCCGAACACCGCGGTAAACAGCGTGTCGGGCTCCGCTCCGAAAGCCTTCGGTGCCCACGCCAGGCCGTCCATCGGGTTGTTGGTGTCCCACTCCATCACCGGGTTGATGTACCCGTTGGGGTTGGGATTGGCGATGATCAGCGGCGTGCCCCGCAGCCCGATCGAATGGTCGATGAAGCGGTAGGGCGGCAGTGTCGGAACGAACGGCTTGTCCCCATAGTTCAATTGCGGATTCGGCCGGGTCGGGTCGAACTTGTTGCCGCGATAGACGTCGGGGCCGTGCCGCTTGATGGTCGTGAAGTTCATGCTCGGCTTGTCCGGGAAGCCCGCATCCTGGCCTTTCTCGGTCACGATGAAGAGGTTCTCGCCCGAGTTGGCGACCCGGCGATTGCCCTTGTCGTTATGCCCGTTGTCGGTGACTGCCAGGGCGTTCTCGAACCGCGAGCCCTTGGGACCGAAAGCTACACCGGACATGTTGCGGAAACCGAACGCATACACTTCCCAGTCGTTGGTCGTGTAGCTGCTGTCGGCCTTCAGCCGTGCCCGGTGAATCGCACCGCCGCAGGGTTTCTGCGCCTTGATGACCTGGCCCGGCTTCGAGGGAGTTCCCTTGGGAAGGTAGGCACCCGTGAGGTTGCCTTGGCTGTCGCGGATGTTCAGGCCGGTCAGCACGATGTCCCGGCAGGGTGGATCGCGCGGCAACGCAGGCACACCAGCGGGAGTGCGCTTTTCCCAGTAGGGATCGATCGCATCGGTCCAGCCGTGGATGTCCGGATCGGAGTAACCCGAATTGGTAGGCGCGCCCACCGCGTAGTACAGCCAGCCGTCACGGCACATGATGGCGCCCAGCGCGTGGTCGCCGATCGGGACTTCGTTCATGATCAGCTTGGGCGTGCCGTTTACGCCGTCGATCTCCCAGATGCCGTAGCTATAGTCGCCGACGTAAGTGCGGCCGTTCTCGGCGCAGTAGCCGATCTCGTTCAGGGCGAAGGACTTGAAGATGCCCAGGCCGACGTTGTCGCGGATCAGCTTGCCGGACTTGTTGTAGATCTTGACGTGCGGCTTGTCGATCCCTTCCGGCGGAAAGCCGAAGGTATTGCCGGAAATGGCTACCCAGACGTTGTCCTGCTTGTCGACCGTGATCGACGTGACGGTATCGATGCCGGAGGCGAACACCCCGACCTTGTACCCCGGTGGAACCTTGATCTTGCTCGGGTCCGGCTTGACCGGCGTGCGAGTGGACCATTTACCCGCCGGGCCGCCGGGTTCCGCCTTCGCCCGGTCCTGTGCGAAGGCCGGTACCGACATGGAACCCAATGCCAGTGCCGCCAATGCAGCATAAATCGGAATCTTCATGATGCTCCTCCTCGGTTGACGTGCCTTTTTCTTGAGACCCCTACTACGGTACTGCCCGCACCGGCCGCCGTGCGATGTGTGACCGGTGCGGTGCTGCGATTCAGTTGGTAAACGTGCGGATGTGGGTGACCAAGTCCCTGATCTCCTCATCGCTGAATCGTTTCTCCCATGCCGGCATGGCCGCGATCTTGCCCATGTAGGCGCCCCCCTTCTTGATGATCAGGAACAGATAATCATCGGGCACGCTGGCCATGTATTCCTTGTCGGCGAG